>Ga0169931_10000992_pt1 | contig 46999 bp, 38 predicted proteins | sample Kivu_15m_20L_FD_129675 | JGI IMG/M metagenome (GOLD analysis project Ga0169931, IMG submission 129675) | Freshwater microbial communities from Lake Kivu, Western Province, Rwanda to study Microbial Dark Matter (Phase II) - Kivu_15m_20L... | ecosystem: Environmental > Aquatic > Freshwater > Lake... | reverse complement strand
TACCTCACTGTCTCATCAGGTCTATTCGCCCACACCTGTTATCACAATCCCTGGATTCTGGTGCATGCCAGCTTCAAACTACGAAAGAGCGACAACCCACAAACGGAACGCAACCGCACTGATTAAATGTGTTGTCTTTTGAAGTGTCATGTACGAGAGAAGAGGCCTTAAAACAGATTATTCTCTTTGATACCTATTCGGGGAAGGTGCAGGATTATGAGAAGGGTAAAGATTAGGAAATGGAATCTGATGCTTTGCTAAGGCGGGATACCGTTCACCGACTACCGATGATAGTTGGTTTTGTGTGGAGCCTGAGCGGGTTCTCTAATTCTTTGGGTGTCGATTTCTGAGGTCTAATCTGAATCTTTCCTATAGCAGGTTAGCCCGCGAGGGTGAACTAAATTTGCGCGAAAGGTACCTCGCTATGATATGATACGCCGAGCAGCTAGCGATTTAACTGCGTGCTTAAATACAGCGGACAATCCGACAGAGAAATTGTATGTCATCCAAGCACATCGGTATCTATCATCTTATCCGTCCTCAAAACGAGCAACTGCCCGCGATTGAATCCTTCCTGGCGACCCATGCGGAAAGCTCTATGTTTATTCGCAGCAACTTTAAGAGCGCAGGTCTTGCGTTTGAAGGTAGAGACTTCCAAGGGGAATATCTGGTGACGCTAGATGGTAGCGGTCAAGTCAATGGAGTTTTTGTTCACTATTGGAACGGTACATTGATGATGCAAGCACCGGACTTAGAGCTTCTCGGGGCTTTGATCGAAAGATTTAAGGAACAGGTGACTCGGCCAGTGTCTGCGATTATCGGTCCAGCAGCGCAAGTTTCGCATACGATTGAAGCACTGTCACTGAACGGTAAGGGCTATAGCACGAATGCTATAGAAGGTTTATATGCACTCAAACTAAGCGCGCTGTCCAAAGAGCGCCTTGCAAATAACTATCAGGTAGTCCCAGCTCATGCGGCGGACCGGGAGCTTCTCACGCGCTGGCTAAAAAGCTACGAGATTGAAGCCCTTGGGCGCACCGACTCCCCCGAGCTCGATGTGCATGTTGAGGATAGGGTCAGTCGTATGATCGAGAATAGTAGTGCATGGGTGATGCTGGCTGCAGGTATACCTGTATCGTTAAGTGGATTTAATGCCCGGTTACCTGAGATGGTCCAGGTAGGTCCAGTTTGGACGCCGCCTGAGCAGCGGGGTCAGGGACACGCCCGGCATTTAGTGTCTGAAACATTGCGGATGGCTGCTGCTGAGGGGGTAAAGAAGTCAATTCTCTTCACAGACAATCCTGCAGCGATTCGAGCGTATCAGGCGATTGGCTTCACTCGGATTGGTGAGTATCAGTTGGCGATGTTGCGCGAGGCGGTTGAGATTACGAGCTGAGTCTGTGAGGAGAGAATAAAAGGGAGCACTACTATTCATTTTATCTGGGTTAAATGTCTCGTCATCGAAAGGACCGTGTACCAGAGGGGTTGGCCATTCAATTAGTAATACGTGACATTAAGTACAGGATCATGATGAAATTAGCTCATAATGAGATCCGTATTAGATCTGTTTAGTGAAATAGAGCGAGATAAAAAGGATAGTTGCTTCTATGAAAACTATCAGGAAGTCAAGGTACACAAGTTGGCTCCAGCCAGGTTTTGCTGATTTGGTTGTATAAATTATTTCTTTAGGACCGTCTGTTAGTAAGTATTTTGGCGAATACCGTTTACCGTTTTGAGGGGTAACCCCATGCTTCTATCCGAGCATTGGCGTAAAGCCTAGCCCAAGTTGGTGATATTCGAGTACAGGGAGAGGTAGCTGCCCAAGCTATGTACGAGTTCACAAGACCCAAGCAACTATCGAGCGTGCTACCGTCCCCACGGTACTCGCCATAATACTTACGGTTCTGGTTGTAGTTATGCTGGGGGCTGTTGTTCGACTCTTTTAAGCTCGTGGTAGAGTTGCCGCACCCAGCGGTTTGCCACCGCACCAACCACCACACCATAGGGTTTTCCGGCATTTGATAGGCGTAGTGCGAATTCTCGCCAGTACGTACTGTGCCTCACGAGCGAATTGCAGATCTCAATAACTGCCGTCTTCAATCCCGGATTACCAGCTTTTATCAACCCGGCATCTGCTTGACGCTCTCCACTTGAGTAGTTTCGTGGAGTAACGCCGCAGAACCGAGCGAGTTGCTTCCCGGTGCGGAAACGGTTCGCTGTGCCAATTTCAGCCCTGATGGTGCAGGCTCCAATAAGACCGACACCCTTTATCTGCCTAAGGTTCTGTACGATTGTATCTCTCGTAGTAGTCTCAGAGAGGCGAGACGGTTTTTTGATTCGATGTTGCCTTAAAATCGCGCGAATCCGCAACTTTACTTCTTTTCGTTGCTCTACGAGTTGCTTGCGGTATCGAGCCATGGTGCGCAAGTCTTGAATCTCTTCGGGAGCAAGCCAAACCTCAGGTAAATTGCCAACCCTGTTGAGGTCGCTCAAGAGAAAGCCGTCGCTCTTATCAGTCTTATCGGGATTATGTCGCATCCGCTGCGCATATCCAGGGTGGCACAGTCGTACCTCCCAGGTACTCTGATTACGAAGGTCATGCGCGAAGCCATCAACAACAGAATCCAGTCTCTGAAGAAGACCGCTTGTGGATTCCGAAGTCGTAGCCGCTTCCGAGCTGTAATACTCTTTCATTTGGGAGGTCTCGACCTCTATCCAGAGCCTGCCCCGTCGTGAGTACCCACCAGAAACCCGGAAGCGCCTTAAAATGCAAGGAGTTCGCACCTCCAGAAATTCGACAGCAAAGCCGTATTGCAGTGGGTTTGGAGCTTATCTTAATGGGCCGTAGTCCCGTACCATTTGTCGCTCTTCAAATCGAATCCTGTGCCCCAGGTTTTCGGCGATGGGTCTTGGTTAGTGCGCGTTGAGCCTTTGTCCGCAGGCGAGCCTGCTTGCTGGCCTGAGGTGCTGCCGTCTTGACTCTCTTCGGTTTCGGTGTCAGCGCGATTCGCATGATCTGAACCAATCTCTTGCGCGCGGCTTCTCGATTTGAGGCTTGAGAGCGGTGCTGCTGACTCGTTACGACGAGACGCCCCTGCGAATCGCAGTTTCTCAATATTGCAGGATCTGATTTCAGTGTCGCCCTCTGCTTTGAAGAGAGGGCTCTTGACTTAATGAAGTCGAAGAGTAGCCGAACCTTTGTCTCGACCTTATTAACGTTTTGTCCGCCCGGCCCGCTAGCACGAGCGGTCTCAAATATGAGCTCATCCTCGGGGATATCGACCCGTACAGTGCGAGCTAAACGGTGTGTCTTGTCGCTACTCACTGTGCCCCTCTGGGTCTCACTCAAGACAGTTCCTAAACATCTCCTCAGCAAGGATCTTCTGCTGGGAGTGCTCAACTATCGGCGGAGGATACTTCTCGGGACGAAAGAGGTCTTCCTCGAACAGCTTATGCAGGCTTGCCGTGCTGGTCTTCGAAAGCTCTGGTACCCATTTTTTAATGTATTCGCAGCTTGGATCAAAACGTTTCTGCTGCAACCATGGGTTAAAGATTCGAAAATAGGGCTGAGCATCGCAACCAGTAGAAGCGGCCCACTGCCAGCTACCATTATTGACACAAGGATCATAGTCGGTCAGATGGCGCGCAAAGAATTCCTCGCCGCGCTGCCAGCTGATGTGAAGGTCTTTGACCAGAAAAGAGGCGACTATCATACGCACTCGGTTGTGCATGAAGCCGGTCGTGACAAGCTCGCGTATCCCCGCGTCTACGATCGGAAAGCCAGTGTTTCCGGAGCACCATCGATCAAAGTCCTCCTCACTGTCGTTCCACCGTATCTTATCGTAGACCCGATTGAAGGCATGGCCGAAGACGTGCGGAAAATGCCATGCGATATGGGTAAAAAAATCGCGCCAGTAGAGCTCTCTGATAAGCGAGTGGCTCGCCCCGAGCGCTGCTTCAATCGCATGGTACGCTTCTCGAATAGAAACCGTTCCGAATTTATTGTGAGGAGCCAGCAGGGTTGTTCCGCGGAGAGCAGGAATATTTCGCTGCTCCTCATAATTGGCAAAGGAACGAGCAGAACCAAGTATGGATAATCCGCGGCTGCGACCACCGTGACTCAAGCGTTGTGGAGCTGGGGTTTTAGGCCAAAAGTCGCGAGGAGAAACAGTACTATCGTAGGCAGTTGAGGAGAACCTTCCCCGTGCAGTATGCGGCTCGGGAATGCTCAGTTTTGAGGCCTTTTTGTAGAATGGGGTGAATACGGTATAGGGCTTACCGTCATCTTTGCCGAAGGTTTCTGGGTTCGCGAGCAGTAGATCAACGTGAGCATGGAAGTCGACTCCGTGGTCAGTGCACACCTTGGCTAACGCCTGGTCCCGAGCTCGGCTAAACGGGGTGTAGTCTTTGTTGATGAACACCGCGTCGATACTGAGCTTCTTAATGATTTGAGAGACGACGGTCGAAGGGTCGCCGTGCAGAAACAGGAGAGTGCCTTTCTTGGCTGCGATCTCTTTGTCGAGCTCTTCGAGGCTCTCGATCATGAATGCAAGGCCATTCACTGACCTGTAGCGATGTTCCTTGACCTGCTTATCGTTGAAGATAAAACACGCCACTACCTCGGCTGACTGCTCTAAAGCAGTGTTGAGGGCGGTATTGTCGATGATGCGAAGATCGCGCCTAAAAATATGCAGTGCTCGCTTGTATCGCGTCATGTTGCTTACAGCTCCTCGATAATATGTAAATAGTGGTTTGCTTGGCGCTCGATGGCGTCTCTGTCGGTCTTAGAGAGTTTGTCGAGGGTGCGATAGGCCATGCCTATGCGCGGATTGTTCTCCAGCTTGGCACGATGCCTCATCAGAAAGTGCCAATAAAGGCTGTTGAAGGGGCACGCGCCTTCACCGGTGCGAATCTTCTGGTTATAGCGACACCCTGAGCAGTAGTTAGACATCTTGTTGATGTAGTTTCCGCTCGAGGTGTACGGCTTAGTTCCAACGATACCCCCATCAGCGAATTGACTCATACCGCGCGTATTAGGGAGCTGTACCCATTCAACAGCATCAGCATAGATTCCGAGGTACCACTCGTCGATCTGATCCGGATCTATTCCAGCAAGTAATGAAAAGTTGCCGGTCACCATCAAGCGCTGTATGTGATGGGCATACGCATCTTCGAGTGATTGGTCGATCGCATGTTTCATGCAGTTCATCGACGTTTTTCCGTCCCAAAAGTAGTGGGGAAGCGCACGGGAGTGATTAAAGAAATTGAGGTCTTTGTACGAGGGCATGTGAGTCCAGTAGATACCTCGCATGAATTCACGCCACCCAGCTATCTGTCGCACGAAGCCCTCGATCTGCGCGATCGTGATCTGCTTCGGCCGCTTGCGCCATTCTTTAATAGCTCGATCGATCACCTCGCGCGGTGATATGAGCTTTACGTTCATACTGAACGAGAGGCGTGAATGAAACAGAAATCGGTGCTCGGTGTGCATCGCATCTTGGTAGGAGCCGAAGTGGTGTAGCGAGTGTTGGCAGAAATAGTCGAGGGTCTCAAGCGCTTCCGAACGAGTCACTGGCCAGGGAAGGTCATCACTTGGGATGGAACCTATCGTCGGGATCTTCGAATTCTTGTGGAGCTTGAGTATATCACTCACGTCTCGCTTAAAGGACAGGATCGGGGGAGGCGTGACCGAATCCGGTAATCTGTTGCGGTTCTCTGAGTCGTAATTCCACCGACCTCCGACGGGCTCGCCATCCTCGAGGAGTAGGTCATATCGTTTTCGAACCTCGCGATAAAAATTCTCCATGATGTAGCGTTTGCGCCCACGAAAGACCTCAGTGAGGAAGTCTCTCTGAGTAAGAAAATGCTCAGAATCGATGGCGCGAGTCGGCACGGAGAGGCGTTTAGCAAGGCTTGAAAGTGCACTATCGACCCTGTGCTCATCAGGGAGCAGATACTCAAAGGCGCTATAGTCCCCTGACTTCACCAGTTCTTCTACGTTAGCTGCTAACAAGTGAAGGTTGCTCTTCTGATCAAGGGTCAGATAGAGCACTTGAAATTTCCGGCGGCGGAGTTCCTGAGCGAACTCGCGCATCGCGACAAAAAATGCGACTACTTTTTGGATATGGTGCTTTGCGTAGGTGGCCTCTTCGCGCACCTCCATCATAAGGTACACTGCATCCTTTGAAGGTTGGCTGAACCATGAGTGCTTAATATTGAGCTGATCTCCAAGAACGAGGCGTAGAATAGGTTTGGTGCTCATCGACAAACTCCCCGGGCTCCCCTTCGGCAACGTTCGCTACAATACACGACCTGTTCCCAGGTACGACGCCATCTTTTTCGCCACGAAAAAGGGCGATCGCACACCGGACAGACCTTTACCGGAAGGTGGGCCTTAAAGCCCCGAAGAGGGGTGTCAGAGGGGGTTCGCTTGGTCACAGAAGCTCTTGGTGATGTTAATTATCGTGCTTATACTATACGACTGTAGCTAGTGTATAGTAAATACATCAACACTGCCGTCTGAGGTGAGTCATAAGCAGAAAGCACGCGATGTATGTCCGTTTGTAGATCTGTCTGTTGGGAGAGCTTTTCAGCATGAGCACCAGGGGGCCCCTTTTGGAGCTAACCTCTCTAGGGCTGTATTGTCGCGATGCCGACGTGTATCTCGATCCGTGGCGACCGGTAGCGCGCGCCCTCATCACTCATGCGCATGCGGATCATGCTCGTCCGGGAAGCGACTGTTATCTGACACATACGCGAAGTGTCCCGCTCTTGCATTCGCGCTTGGCAACTCTCCCCAAGCAAGTTGAAGGGATTGGGTATGGAGAGGCGCGGTCAATCAACGGCGTTTCCTTTTCGTTTCATCCAGCGGGGCATGTGCCGGGGTCCGCGCAGATCTTGGTTGAGCGCAGGGGTGAGCGGTGGGTTTTTAGCGGTGATTACAAGGTTGAAGACGATGGAGTTAGTGAGCCCTTCGAGCCGGTACGATGTCACGTGTTTATCTCCGAGTGCACCTTTGGGCTCCCTGTGTTTCGCTGGCGATCGCAATCACTGATCTTTAACGAGATTCACCGTTGGTGGCGTCACAATCGTGCTAGGGGCGTAAGTTCGATCCTCTGCGCATATTCCCTCGGTAAGGCCCAGAGGGTTTTGAAACATCTCGATACGACAGTTGGGCCTGTCTTCGCTCACACGGCTGTGTGGAAGATCAGTTCTGTCTTAGGAATGGTTCCATCGGGGGTAGAGTGTGCAGGCCCGGATACGCGTTCGGACGGTGCGTTGGTGATCGCACCCCCGGCGCTGATCGGTTCACCCTGGCTGCGGCGCTTTGGTCCGCACGAGATAGGGGTGGTCTCAGGGTGGATGGCGATTCGCGGGATTCGTCGTCGGCGTGGAGTCACAAAAGGTTTTGTACTCTCGGATCACGCTGATTTCGTCGGGCTCGATCAGGCGATAAGAGCTACTCACGCTGAGCGGGTGCTCTTGACCCACGGGTATACAGCTCAATTTGCTCGGTGGCTCTCTTCAACGGGTATCGAGGCAGATGAACTGAGAACCAGCTATGGCAGCGAGGACGAGGAATCGGAATGAAACGCTTCGTCGACCTCTATCACGCACTGAGTGAAACAACGAAGAGCTCAGAAAAAGTCGAATTGCTTGTGAGCTATCTGTCGGCGGCAGGTGAGCAGGAATTGGGATGGGCAGTCCATATCCTCCGCGGAGGCAAACTTGATAGGGTGGTTAGCTCACGCGAGATACGGGTGTGGGCTGCCGAATGCGCAGGTATTCCACTGTGGCTCTTTGAGGAGTCGTATCACGTCGTGGGAGATCTGGCGGAGACGACTGCACTAACAGTCTCCTCGCATACCGGCTCTCATGAGGATCACGAATCACGTGACTCACTCCGTGAGTGGATCGAGCTTGTTCGTTCGCTCAAAGGAGCTCCTGAGCAGGAGCGCAAACGAGCTACACAAGATGCATGGCGCCAGATGTCGGTGGCAGAATGTCTGGTGTTCAATAAGCTTCTGACCGGAGGCTTGCGAATCGGAGTATCACGCGGGCTGGTAGGGAAGGCGCTGGCTCAAGTAGTGGGACTGGATGAGGCTACGGTGGCTCACCGCTTGCTCGCATCAAAGGATCCCGACCGATTTTCTCTATCGGATTTTACGCAGCCTGACAGTGGACGCGAGGGTCAGGGGTGTGCGCTGACACCATATCCGTTTTTTTTAGCCAGTCCGTTTGATGCAGACCTTAGCCTCCTAGGCTCACACGAAGAGTGGTGTGCCGAGTGGAAGTGGGATGGGATCCGCGCACAATGTGTTGTACGCGGCGGGCATGTGGCGATCTGGTCGAGAGGAGAGGAGCTAGTCACCGAAAGCTTTCCTGAATTCCTTGGCCTCACGCAACTCATATCAGATGGTACCGTCCTTGATGGTGAGCTCGTCGCATGGGATACAGCACATCCAGCCCCGTTTGCGCGGCTTCAGCAGCGTTTGAATAGACGTAAAGTGTCAGCCAAACTTGTGTCCGAGATACCGGTGAAGTACATCGCATACGATCTCTTGGAGTTGGGAGCGCGGGACTTGCGAGAGAAGTCGATCAAGGTACGGCGACAAAAGTTGGCAGAGATCTTAAACGCTCAAGTGGCTCTGCTTGACCGTATCGAACTATCTCCAGTGATCTCGTTTGCTTCATGGGAGGAGCTTGCGCAACAGCAGAAGCATGCCCGTACCCTGCACGCCGAGGGTGTCATGCTCAAACGGTGGAGCTCCTGTTACGGTGTTGGTCGACGTCGTGGCGAATGGTGGAAGTGGAAGGTCGATCCGTTAACGATTGATGGCGTTCTGATGTATGCTCAGAAGGGGCATGGGCGTAGGGCTGATCTTTTTACTGATTACACCTTCGGCGTCTGGAACGGGGATGTGCTCGTACCGTTTGCAAAGGCTTACTCGGGATTAACCGATCAGGAGATCCGTCAGGTTGATGCCTTTGTGAAAGCTCACACGCGCGAAAGATTTGGGCCCGTTCGCACGGTTGAGCAGAGCTTGGTGTTCGAGATCGCTTTCGAGGGTATCCAGGAGTCGTCTCGCCATAAATCTGGAATCGCAGTGCGCTTTCCGCGAATTTCGCGTTGGAGACGAGATAAACCAGCAGCTGAAGCCGATACACTTGAAAACCTGAAAGCTCTAGCCAGGAAGCCTAAGGGATAAAGAGGCGCTTCAAGAGATCGAGTGGGGGGTGTGGCTCGGCGCTTGGGCTGGGTATTCCGACTCGGTGAATCTGAGCGCAAGCTCGCTTACGGAGGAGGATCGTGTTCGACTGGAGCGCGGAGCTTCTAGCTCCGCTTCCCTTTAAGCATGCCTAACGATGTATGTGAGTCATAGGCGGAGCTGGAAGCTCCGCGCTCCGGTGGGGCAGGTTTGCTGCGGATGCGGTCGCAAAGGGGGCGTCGTCTTCGCCGTGGAAGAACAGACGCCCTCCGTGCCATTCGTTTCTTGGTTTCACCAACATGGGTTGGGGCCCTCTTGAGCTACCACCGCTCCGGACTACCTCTCTGGTCTAGAGATGCGCTATCGGAGCAGGCGTCACTTTGTAGCTGGTTGGCGTGCTCTTTAACGGCTGTTGAGGCAACCGACAACTGCGCGATAGTCGGCGTCGTCGCAAAACCAATCGTTGTTGGGATCCAGAAATCTAGGAGATCCGGGCTGCGGTTGGAATGACGATAGGTTGATCCTTTTATTACTGTTAGCGTTTTGGAAGTCGACCAAAGCAGCATATCGAGCGGGTTAACGGCGCCATCACCATTTATGTCACATGGAGAGCTTGCATTATGAAACTTATTGGCGACCTGCGGAAATATGTACGTATGACGCACTTCGTAACCTGACGAAGTTTGCCGCACCTCAGGGCTGCTTGGGATAGATAGGCCACCGGCCTGAGTCTCCGCTTCGTTCAGGAGCGACCTTGCAGTAGTGACGGCAGTGACTCGGAAGTCCGGTTCGTTAGCCGAAACAAGGGGGCTAGGCTCTCGTGGCTGTTCGATACTGACTGTATTCGCGGTTGGTTTTACGTCATCACCCTTAGTGGGTGCAGAGAGCGTTACGCAGTGAAAACTAAAAATTAAATGTGGTCCCATTTCACTTAAGCTGCCCTTCATTTTTGCCGACACTCGTTGGGGCTTCGTAGGCAAAGGGGTTACGTGGGTAAGCTTTTACTCTATTGTACACTTTTGTTGTTGAGCACAGCATTCACCCTATCAGCTCAGCAATTCGAACTGAGCGGCTCATTCGGAGTGTCGATCCCAGAGCAACCTGTTGAACTTGAGCGCGATGGTACGCCCTTGCAGCCAGGGATGACGCGAGTCACTGATCAGGTGGGCAGGCAGGTTCCCTATCAGATCCTAGCGAATCAAAACGTACTGGTGCGACGGGGTCTCGCTTCGGGCGCTCGTTTATCTTTGAGAATTGAATCCGGCACCCCGCAGTTCTCCGTTCCGAATCCGGTGTCGCTGCGAACGCTCGGAAACGGCGACGTTGAAGTGACAAATGGGCTCACAGGAATTCGAATTGCGGGAACAGCTTCAAACCCTGCGCCGTTCAACAAATTGGCTATCCGGGGAATTCTTTTGGCAAGTGGTACATGGGCAGCGGCGGACTCAGGGTCTCTTTACCTTGACCCATATGTGACGACACCGTCGTCACATGTTACTGGATATCGAGTTTCCGTGCTCGAGAACGGACCGTTAAAGGTGACGGTAAAGGCGGAGTATGACCTTGTGGTTCCGGATATGAGCTATTTGGAACTCCCACTAGTAGGAGCAGACGCAATAGCAGACACTATCATCGTCTCGGGAAATCCCTACTACTATCTTCAAGGTGTTGCTGTGAGCTTTGATGGTCGTGGTGGGCAGCTTCCTTGCGGCCTGCAGCCAAACAAGCTCTATTGGCCGACCTCACTGAAGTATGATGGAAGTGCTCAAACAACGAAGTTGACCCTCTCTGCGAGTCGGGGCGGACCTAATGTAGACTTAACGTGTTCACCATCTGGCGCTCCGGTAATGCGGGAAACTCCACGTCTCCCGGGCTCAGGTACGCTCTCTATCACTACCACCGTGCTCGCTGGTCAGAAGACCATCATGATTGAGGACGAAACTGATTCGTGGTTTGGTTACCACCTTAACTTCTTCACCCCCGGAGTTTTCGAACCAAAACAGATACGCTTCAAAGCCTCCGCGGCCGATTCCTTGGCCTGCGGTTACTCACTCGACGATGCAGGAAAAAAAATTCGGTATCAACCGTTCACAGAGGGCTTTGTCGACATAGACGTCAATCGCGCAAGAAGAGCGGACTACTACTGTAGTGACCTCACGTTCAGAGCAATACCAAAATGGTATGTTACAAATAGCGCTCGAAACGTCGGTATCTATAACGTCCTCTATGATCCCAATGCTCCTAACAGATCCGATGCGGTTGGGATATACCCGGGACGACCTTCACGACTACATGGGACGGTAGCCGTAGGCCCCGCATTTTTCACTCATCCGCATCATTTCGACAGCAAGCGACCGGCTGTCGGGATTACGAGCTTCTCGTTACGGCGTGGTCCCGATGGCAATACCTCAGAAAGATCGCGCCGCGAATGGGGGCTGTATGTTGGAACCAAAGCAGATCTAGTCGATCCAGCGCTCCCTCAACCAATAGCACTCGAACGAAACGCGCTCACGGGGGTGAACCTGTCCAAACTCATTTCTTATGGGCTCGACTTTCCGGACCCTGACGGCGGCTGGACCTTTCCATATTCCAGCTCTCATCAACTCGAAAACTTAGCTGCTCAAGTGAAGGGTTCATCGGAACAGGAGTTTCAGCGCTTTCGTTCATCATTTGCCTATGGCTGTGATCTCCTGTTGAACGCTTGGCGTCGTGACACTCCAGATGCTTATGAAGCCGTGGTAAAAGATATCGAGGACTTCGCCTCTACATGGCTCAATTTACTGGTTCAACGTGAGGGAGCGATGTCCAACTGGTGGCATTTTTATCAGCCAATGCTCGCTTGGCAGGGAAGGAAACTGAGCTCGATGGTTTTACTTTCTAGTAAGAAGATTAGTCAGGGTCAGCGCCAGCGCATCAAGAGAGTTGTGGCTCTCATCGCGAGCATCTTTAGCGATGACGATTACGTCCCTTGGACCGACCATACGCATTATGACCATGCGGGAAATGCGAATCAAAACTCCATGTATGATATCTACAGAGCCCAAGAAATTCTAAGCCTTCCTAGCCATCCCAAGATTGGTCAGCGCACTGTCGAACCGGTTGTAGAGAACTTTGTACGTGACTATCTGGATCAAAAATCTGGAGCCCCGACAGGTAGCACGCACTACTTTGTGCCAGTACTCGATTCGGCAATTAACCTGGCGATTCTCGAGAGGCTAAAGGGGCGAGATCTATCGCAACTTCCTATCTGGGAAAAGCTAGGTGCTTGGGTTGTGAACGCGCAGACCCCGCCTGAGGTGCGGTTTGGTGCGATGCGCAAATTTGTTTCGAACGGAGATGGAGCTACCGAGAATGTCTCTATAACTGGCTTGTTGGCTTCATTTCTGTCAAGCTCTCATCCAATGATTGCGGATCAGCTGCACTGGCTCTGGAAGCAGGCACCGGTGCATTCACTCTTCGCAACACCCAGCGTGTTCGCCATCGATGACCGTAAGTCCGGAACGGCTCCCGATTTTCGTACCGCTCATTTCGATGGATATTGGTCGATACTTCGGACAAGAGTGAACGAACCTGGTGAGAGCTCCGTTCACTTCATCAATGGTAACCACTATCTTGATCATCGTCATCGCGACTCGGGCCAAATCTCGATATATGCAAACGGAGCCCCTCTAAGCATTGATTTCAATGCTAATCTTTACTATCCGCGAACAGAGGGTAGTTACATACACAGCCGTGTCACTTTGGCTTCTGATCTCGCCCCTCATGCCTGGAATGCTGATGGAATCCCACTCGATAAGGGGTCACCCGCGTGGCCATCTCTACTCTCTGGAGCAGCGGCATTTTCGACAGCTCAAGTATCCTCCGCGTTTTTTCAAATGACAGCCACTGAAACCTGGAGCAGAACTGTAATGCTTTCGGATCTGTTTCCTGGATTCTCGTTAACCTATGTGAGCGACTCTTTCGCTGGGGCCAACACAGCGGCGAATCGTATTCTGACATGGAACCTCATGGCACAGGGACCAGTTCTAACCCCCGTTGGGATATATACTCCTATTGAGCGACTCAACCGCTGGGACATAGATTCTAAACTTCCATCGTCGGGGCCAGACTATGGGTTAAGTCCAGGCCTCAACCTATTCCGGTTCACCGGTCATCGGTGGCCGAAGCATCTCGCTGGTGGAGTCGATGCGCGAGTGTGGATCAAATCACCCGAGGGACGGTTCTTAATTGGTAATTGGGGACACGACCGGCATCCTTCACCCGAAATGGCGCAGTTTAATGCCGCTAACGGACGTCCGTTTGAAGAGAAGCAGCATATTCTTCGTGTGATAGGGAAGAACGCTTTCGAAAGCCTTTTAGTGACCCACGATAAGGGAGTGGATTTCAATCAGGTTCGCGTAACCGAGGAAACCTGCGGCACCCGTGTTCGCTCTACTGACGCGTCTTTATGCATTTCTCCCTCCGGATATACAATCGAGCGGAGCTCCGGTAGGTCAGTCGCAAGTTTTAGATCGGAACCCATTCAGCTTGACGGTGTTCGGATAGAAGGCGGCCCTGCCGAGATCTTACTCGAGAATGGAAGGTTGCAAGTCCGAGCCGGAATCGTCGCAGGAACGCGAAAAATGATTCTTTCGCAGGGATTGGTTCCGTCAGTGCCACTGCGTTTTGTATCGGGCGCCTATGAGTTCGATGTAGCCGGCTCCTCTGAGTTGACGTTCACTGTAGGGCCGCCTCCAACGGCAACACCGACTGCGACCCCAGGCCCTACGGGAACATCGACTGTAGCCCCAGGCCCCACAGTAACACCGCCTGCAGATCTCTCACCAACTCCAGCGCCAACCCCGAAGGTTACACCTCCTGACTCTTCAACTCCTAGTGGCGCTATCCCACTCGATTTTGACGGCGATGGTTTGACCGATGTCGCATTTTCAGAGCCACGAGAACGCAAGGTGACGGTGCTTCTACCAAACAGCAAGAGTTCGCTAAGCGTATTATATCCAAAGAGGGCGTTTCACGTATTTGGGGGAGATTTCGCCGGGACAGGTGTTGCTCAGGTAGGGGTGCTATCAGTATCAGTAACGGGAGCGATCGGTATCCGAATCGCACAGAATGGCTCTTTATCAGCTCGCCATGCGACGCTAGGCCGCCTGCGGAATTCAACTCTGATGACCGGTTGCGCTTTGGCGAATGATTCATCTTTCGGAGGGCTGGCCCTGAGAAAGAGGAGGAATCTCTATTCATTTAAGCAGCAAGGTAATCGTCTCAGGTTGACGCTAGTTACCCGTTATCTCGGGCTCAGAGCTCAAAGCATACTTGGCTGTGGCGACTTGACAGGCGATGGTTTGGCGGAGCTTGTTCGCCTTGATCCACCAAAGGTGAAGAATGGACCCCGGACCTTAGTTGTCTCCACTCTTGCAGGCAGCGAACTTGCTCGTCTTGATCTTTCACAATCATATCGAGGGCGCGTCGTATTCACGAATAAGCGGCGAGGACTAGCGCCGCGTCTAGGTCTCCAACTTGATGACAGTATCGTTTTCTACGCACTGAGCGAGAATAGACTCGAGATCGCTGGCTCAATCGTAGCGCCACCAACGAACAGTATGACGGTAGGACGGTTTGCAGCATCTGAGCTCTTTGGGTTTCTCAGTATAGCGCCGACGTCGGGGGGAATGAAACTGGTCAGTGTGGAGGGCCCGACAGAAACAAAATCGCTCGACCTGCCAGTAATCGCAGCGCCGGGCGCACGTGCCCTTCCGAATCAAGAACTGATAGACCTTCCATAGAAGACTGCAGCAGGTTCATGATGCCGTATCGAGAAACAGTAATTCGCGAACCTCTATCTGTAAGAACCGCCCTAGAACATCCCAACTCTGAAGACACTCATTTACGAATTCCATAATGTCCTTGTTCGAGAGTTCCTCAAGGGACAGAGGCGCACGTTCTATGTAGCGGGCTCGTATGCCGTAAAGTCTTGGGTGAGCGCATCGAGATCTACCTAGGGCGCGCTTACATCGTTAGGCGTGCTTGAAGCAAGCGGAGCTAGAAGCTCCGCGCTCCGGTGGGGCAGGTTTGCTGCGGATGCAATCGTGAAGGGGGCGTCGTCTTCGCCGTGGAAGAACAGACGCCCTAAGCCGTCCGCGAGGATGCCGCAATTCAAGTACTTGCCGGAAATAGGGGCCCACGTGAATTTTAGGCCTTGACTAATCAAAAGGCTCTGTGCCACTATATAACAAATGGCTCAAAGCCAATTAGTAAGGAGATGTATGCCTCTCTTTGTGAATAGTAAGCCGGTCGCCTCGTTTAACTTCCCCGGAGGTGAATGTAGCGTCAATGTCTCGGATGTGACGACCGGAGATCGTGTCGAGGTGCTCGCGTATCTCTATACCTCGGATGACATCATGCAGTTGTTGCTGACGGTGAATGCTATACGGATAGTGAACCCGGATGCGAGCGTGCATCTTACCGTGCCGTACTTCCCGTACGCACGTCAGGATAGGGTGTGTAACGTGGGAGAGGCTTTTAGCCTTCAGGTGATGGCCTCCCTCGTCAATAGCCTCGGGTGTGAGAGTGTGACCGTGGTTGATCCTCACTCCGCTAAGACTATGGAGCTTCTTCAGAGAGCGCGTGAGATAACTCAGATGGCGATTCTGCGCGCGAGTGTGGTTGAGGCTCTCATTCGCTCGAAGAATCTCCTGCTCTTGGCACCCGATAAAGGAGCGGTTCCGAAACTACGAGCTTATCAAAGCGATCTCGCAGAGCGGGGTGTTCACGTAGACGTCGAGTGTTGCCACAAGGTTAGAGATCCAAAGACAGGCCAGATTCTCAGGACGGAGGTTCCTGAACTCAACCCTGATAGGGGTGTGCTTATCGTTGATGATATCTGTGATGGCGGAAGAACGTTTGTTGAGATCGCTAAGGTGATTAAGGAACGAGGGCGCAATACGCTCTACCTGTATGTGACTCACGGCATCTTCTCGAAGGGCTTTGAGCCACTCAAAGATTTTCAGCAGATCTTTTGCTACCACACCTTTCGAAAGCCAAATGCCGAAGAGGCTCAGCTAGTAACAACCATAGGAGATGTATATGTTGACTAATCCGCTGACCGCGATCGATTTTTATAAGGCTGACCACCGCAGCCAGTATCCCTTGGGCACCACTGAGGTGTACTCGAATTTCACTCCTCGCAGTAAGCACGCACCCAAGGTGCTAGCAGAAAGTTTTGACAACAGGGTGGTGTTTTTTGGACTGCAGTACTTTATCAAGCAGTTCCTTCAAGAGAGCTGGCAGATAAACTTCTTCAACAAAAGTAAGGCTGACGTCGTTGCTCAGTACAAGCGACGTATGGATACGTCGCTCGGCAAGGATGCCGTGAGCGTAGAGCACATCGCTGCGTTGCACGATGTAGGCTATTTGCCGATACGGATAAAGGCGTTGCCCGAGGGTGCGAGGGTTCCGCTCGGGGTACCGGTGCTCACAATCGTTAATACTCAGCCCGAATTCTTCTGGCTCACGAACTACATTGAGTCGGTCATCTCGTGCTATCTGTGGAAGCCGATTACGTCCGCTACGACGGCTTTTGAATTCAATCGTTTGCTGCAGGCGTATGCCGAAAAAACTGGGATACCGGTCGACTTCGTCAAGTTCCAAGCTCACGATTTCTCGCTGCGCGGGATGTCTGGTATTCAGGATGCAGCGTTGAGTGGTGCTGGGCACCTTACATCGTTTTTCGGGACCGATACCGTTCCGGCGATAGACCTGCTCGAGGAATACTATCAAGCAGATGCTGACCGGGAGCCCGTCGGACTTTCAGTTCCTGCAACGGAACATTCAGTCATGTCGATGGGTATGCAGGAGAACGAGCTTCAGACATTTGAGCGACTCCTCACGCAGCTCTACCCACGTGGAATCGTTTCGATAGTCTCGGATACCTGGGATTTCTGGAAGGTGGTGACGGAGTACACCGTAGCCCTGAAGGATGCGATCCTGGCGCGAGATGGGAAATTGGTCATTCGCCCAGATAGCGGTGATCCGGTGAAGATCGTATGCGGCGATCCTGAAGCTGCTGAGGGGAGTCCTCAACGCAAAGGGGCTATCGAGTGTCTGTGGGATGTTTTCGGTGGAAGTGTAACCACTCAAGGCTTTAAGCAGCTCGATCCTCATATCGGCCTGATTTACGGCGACTCTATTACCCTAGAGCGAGCACAGAACATCTTAAGAGGACTTGCACACAAGGGGTTCGCCTCGGGTAACGTGGTATTTGGGGTTGGTTCATTCACGTACCAGTTCGTCACGAGAGATAACTTCGGCTTCGCGATGAAGGCCACCAGCGGCGTGGTCGGAGGGGAGCGGCGGGAGATCTTCAAATCCCCGAAAACAGACTCCGGCACGAAGAAGTCTGCGAGAGGGCTACTTCGGGTCGAAAGGAAGGGGAATACGTACGTGCTCTTTGATCGCCAGACTGAGGAGCAGGAGGCTCAGGGCGAACTCAAGACGGTCTTTGAGAACGGCGTGCTTTGCCGAGAGCATTCGTTGGCAGAGATAAGGCAGCGAGTTCAAGCCGAGGTTGAGACCCTTCAAAAGCTGGAGTGTTAAGTGAAGCGAACGTCTGAGGTGACGGAACAGGAGTTCCTGCGTGAGTACGATGCCTCTAAGTACAAGAGGCCTAGTGCCTCAATCGACTGTGCGATCTACACCGTCATTGAACAGCAACTACAGGTATTACTTGTCGAACGGGCGGAGCATCCCTTCAAGGGATCCTGGTCACTCGTTGGGGGTTACATAGATCCTGCGGTAGATCAGGACCTTCTCGGTGCAGCCAAGCGAAAGCTCAGGGAGAAAACGGGTGTGACGACCCCCTATCTTGAGCAGTGCATAACGGTGGGGAGCAAAGAGAGGGATCCTCGTGGTTGGTCGGTCACAACCGTATACTATGCGTTGCTCTCAGCCGATTTGGTTCAGCTCAAGGCTGGTGCAGGTGCTCAGTCTACGAAATGGGCTCCGGTCCACGAGGGGAGGGTCGCAGACAAACTTGCCTTTGACCATGCGGCGCTCCTCGCGATGTGTACGGAGCGTTTACGAGGCAAGGTGCTCTACACCTCTCTCCCTCTTCACTTAATGCCGAGCGAATTCACCCTGAGTGAGCTACAGAGCTGTTATGAGACGATCCTCGGTCGGGCGTTAGAGAGTAAATCATTTAGGAGGCGGATCCTTTCGGCAGATATACTCGAGGATACCGGCAAGGAGAACACCGACACAAAGCGCCCAGCCCGCATCTATCGACGGCTCAAATCTGCAGGTACGCATTATTTTGTGAGAAATATCGAGGGGCCACATCGAGAAGCTTAGGGAAGCGAGGCAAAACCCCTCCCTGCTGCAAAAGTAGATCTTGGGTTGCTCTTCAATCTTCGGGTTCATCGCATTTACGAGTGGGCGATAACGAGCATAGAGATCACGTAAGCCCTCGTTTCGAACCATAATCACGTCCTTTCATCTGCACGTGCACGTCATTATCACACCGATTCCTACCCACTCGTTTCCGCGAAGACCCAAAAAACTTCAGAGACTTATTCTGGGGTTTTTCAAGTAGTCTCACTGTCACAGACACAGAATTATAGTAGAGTACACACCACATGAGTATTAAAGATTCAGCGCTCATACTTCTCCTTAGAACTGGATGGCGGCACGCGACGGGTTTGCGTGTGAGCTATCTCACGTATATGGGGATGTTTGTGCTCGCGAAAACGATCGAGCTGTGCGAGCCGTACCTCGTCGGGCTGCTCTTAAATAGCATTCAGCAAGCTCCCTCAGCGGCAGAGGTTCCAGGTATTATCCTGCACTACGCCCTTTTGATATTTGCAATACACTGGGGCTTTTGGATTTTGCATTTTCCGGGTCGAGTAATCGACCTGCGTACTGCTTTTAGGATACGTCGGAATTATCGTCGCTTTCTCTTCGGGCAAGCACTTTCAAAGCCCCTGACCTGGCATCAGGATCATACGACAGGAGAAACGATCGACCGTATCAATCGGTCGAGTGGAGGGTTGCACGCCTTTTTGAGCTCAGCTGTCAGCGTGATTTACGGTATGACCGAATTCGTTGTCATTTTGTCGGCTATCGCTTTGTTAGACCCAGCCTCGGGGCTTGCGTGCTTTGTGGCGAGCGTTGCCCTTTTCTTGATCATCAGCCTCTTTGATAAGCTATTGAATCAGGACCATTCGCAGCTAAACTCCTTCGAGAATAAGATCTCATCTGCAATTCACGACTTCGTATCTAATATTAGTTCGGTTGTGGCGCTTAGGATTCAGCCCCGAGTTGCACATGAGTTTTCAAAACGGCTGAACTCCCCTGAAAAGCTTTTTGATACTCACGTTGTTCGTCACGAGAGTAAGTGGTTTGTTATGAGCCTCGGAGGGAGCCTGCTCATGTTGGGCGTGCCGCTCTGGTATGCGTATCGGCAAGCTCATGGTGAAGGGGTGTTACTCGTAGGCACCTTTTTTACCCTTTACGCATATGTGACTCGGCTACGGGGTGTCTTCTTTACCTTCTCGATGTTGTACGGTTCGGTGTTGCGCAATGCACAAGACTTGAAGAATGCAGCAAACCTCGTCGGGAGTGACCGAGAGGATTCAGTTGACTCAGAGCCATTCGTAAATCGCACACCCTGGCGAAGTCTCGAGGTGCGAACTCTCAACTTCACCTATCCACGGAGCGAACAGGTAGGCAGTACGCTCGAGGGACTCTCTTTTGCCCTCCGCAACGGCGAAAAGGTGGCGTTCATAGGGGAGAGTGGGAGTGGTAAATCTACCCTTCTAGCGCTGCTCGCAGGTAGTATCGAGGGAGCAGAGGCGCAGGTGTATCTCGATGATGAGCCTCAATCAGCGGGTCTTCGAGAGATCCAAACGAGGAGTGCAATCATTCCGCAGTCGCCGGAGATATTTGTCGATACGATTCGGTTCAATATCACCTTTGGGATAGAGGCCTCGGATCAAGATCTCTATGCAGCGTGTGATCAAGCTCGATTTCGGGAGGTTGTGGACCGTTTACCACGTGGGCTCGATACGCACATTGCAGAAAAGGGGGTTAATTTAAGTGGTGGAGAGCGCCAACGACTTGCGCTCGCTCGCGGCATATTTCTGGCACGCGACAGCGACATCCTGATCCTTGACGAGTCAACGAGCAGTGTTGATCCCGTCAATGAGCAACGGATTTATCAGAATGTTTGGAGCTCTTTCAGAGAGCGTACAATCTTAGCGGCGCTCCATCGGATGCATCTGCTGCATCTCTTTGACCACATATATGTCTTATCAGCAGGTAAGATAGTTGAGCATGGACATCTCGATGAGTTGCGAGGACGAGGAGGGGTTTTCGACCGGCTCTATAATGCCTACAAGCATGAAAGTGAGTAGTCAGACGTTGGGCCTCTGATTAGGTATCCTTTGATACAGAGTAGAGATCATCTAATAACCTGAGGCCTTTCATGTCGGGGAACAGAGTGTTTTGAATGTACCGACGAAGCTGATTTTCGGTGTTTTCAATCTGCTCGAGGGCACATACGGCGAGAGTTTCAAAGCGACTGCTTAGTTTATCAGATTCGCACATCGCGCTGATTTTAGTCGTACGATCACTCTTCTGCGAATGAAGTAGTTCCATCTGTTGAGCGAGCTCGCGCGCGGTTCGCTGAATCACCTCTCCTCCAAGATTGCACGATACAACAATCTGACCATCAGTCGATTGGATCGCTGCATCGTTGAGATGTCCCATCTGAGGTATGGATGCTAGTATGGCCTGTTGTTGTCGGTGGATTGCTTGACGAACGGCGTCATTAGCGCGGCCCAGGAGGATATTTTGAGCGTTTTTGATGGCCCAATAATTCATCTCTGGGATCCATCCGTTGGCAGCCCGTGTCATGCCAAACGACTCGAACTCCGCATGGGCAGCTGCTTCAAGCCATTTCGATGCCCGATAAGCCCCGGCCCACTCGGACTGCTCACGTGTGGCAAGAGCGACGCACGTTGTCAAAAGGTCGACACTTCTTAAAAGCGCGGTATTGAACTGGAAGAGATTCAGATAGGTCGATTCAACTAAGGTCGCGGCTTCTAGGAGATGTGTAGCATTGGTAAGTTGTGCTTCAAGCATGCTCTTATTTAGAGTATCGGCGCGTGCGATCAGGCTAGCTTGTCGCTCTGATACAGCTCCAAGCGCATCGAGGATACGCTCCCCTAAGGTGCTTGGACCGGAGAGCCTGAGGCACTCCCTCGTCTCTGTTGCTAAAACGTCTATACGCTCGGCTGGGATTACTCCTTCTCGGACTTTGGTGATCTGCTCCGATTTTCTTTTGACGTGCTTAGATGACAAAACACATTGGGCGACACGCTCCTCCAGTGAGCTTAGCGCTGTGCTCTGGGCGTCGTTCTTTTGAGGTTCAAGGTTTGTGCGATCGAGCATGCTGTATCTCCGAATCAAGGGGTCAGAGCTTAGCACGCTGCTTGGAGATAGTACTCAGAGGAAGATTCAGTGTAGGCTGATACCACCTCCGGTTGTCCAGCAAGGTGCGATTTAGAGGCTCAAAGGTTAGTGCATCTCATGATCTACTTTCGCAGCAGGGAGGGGCTTTGCCTCGCTTCCCTAGGGCTTTCTCCCAACTATCCACCCACGGTCCCGAACGGTGAAGGGCCCATCGGCTAATGTCAAGAGTCCTGCCGCAAGAGCACGTTCCCAACCTTGAATGACGCCGTATATACCGTACGTTTGGCAGTAATCATCGACGATTACATGGCCTCCAGGTGGGAGGATCTTAAGGAAATTAACGATGTCTTGATAGGGAACTAGATCGCCGTGACCTCCATCGATGTATGCTAGGTCTGCTACTCCGGCACCTAGTCGAAAGAGGGAGGTGCTGAGCGGGACGGTCTTTGTCGAGTCACCGATAATCAGGAGGTGTCGCTCGGGATAGAGACGATCAATCAGTCGTTTCGCTGAGAGGACATAGTTGTGGAAGCCTAAATCGAAGGAGATTACTTTGACATCGGGGCGCGCCGACAGAAATGCCGCGGCGCTGTGTCCTCCGTTGAAGCCGACCTCCACTACAGTTTTCACGGTCGGGAGTTGTTACATCACGAGCTGAAAGTACGCGGCTTGTTCGGGTATCAAGCACCCTTCGGTGACTTCGTAGTCAACATTTTTGAGAAAGCCTGCATAATCCACCATATCAGGATAAGGACCAAGGTGGTTGAGTGTCAATTGGCTTTAGCGTTCGTGATAGAAGGCTCCTGCACGAAAGCCGCAAGCAGGTGCGGAGATAGGATGGGAGAGAGGGGGAAGGGGTTCGCAACCTAACGCTTGGACGTTAGAGAGAACCGCTTCCCTCTCTCTCCATCGCTAAACTAGCCTAAGTGTTTGATAGAGCCGCGGTACTTAATTGAAACGCGCGGACTTCTGCGGTTCCTCTTCTTTTGAATGCCGTGAAGTACAGTCACTCGAGATTCTTCAATTCGAGCAAGCCGTAGCCAGTGACGTCCAACAGAGGGCTCAAAGAAATAAAAGGTCTCATTCTTCTTGACGAGGAATGTGACGGTGTCCAGGCCTGCACTCACTTTCTGGACCCCCATTTTTACCCGAATTCGGTAACGCCTTCCTCGAACTTCGAGGACCTCTAAGGTTGCTCCGGCAGAGAGCGGTGCGACCTCTTTCCATGACACAAACACTCGAACCTCCTCCACAACAACCATCTCCAGGCTTCAAAACTATCCTCGTCTTGAATTTCCTCGGCCTCCAGTGGCCTCCTGTTAGTTGTCGTGGTTCTCCTGGCGATACCACATGGCGTATCAGCCACGAGAACCACGGCAACGGCTGTGGTGGAAAAACCTCATCTCCCTTCTACCCAGTCTCTCGTCAACTGTATCACAGAGCAGAGTCTAATGATGTATGTGCACAAGTGTGTACTGCTAATGATTCATGAGTCGGTTTTAGTCGTAATCAAGACGGAGAAAGCTCGGTACCGTGAGGCGGCGCCTTTGACCACCTCATCCTGTGAACTATGCTGAGTGTCACTTGCTCAAAATTTTGAAGCGCCGCTCTTGTTTCTCAAGTTTGTTAGTTCCCGGCCACGATCATATTCACGCGGATTTTCCCCATCTCCCTGCCCCACACTACATTCGCTGGTTGCGATGAAGCCTTAGTTTCCCCTTGAAACTGCTGACCTAGACAGCTAAAACCCCAGGCGGGTTACGGTTTTGAGGCGACGGCGTTCGCCTCACAAAAACTTAGGGTGTTCCTGAGTGCTCTACGCAGGTCTGATCTATTGCAGCGAAGCTAAGATAGATCTCTGCCAAGGGTTCGTTCTTTTTCAAAGCTCTTTTTCTCCGTTGAGGAGAAGGAAGGATGTATGGGGGAACTTCCGGCACAGGACTATGCCCAGTTGGTATTCGAGCTTCTTACCACTCGTCGAGTGGTGATCGTCGAAGGACCGCCGGGGTGTGGGAAAACAACCGTTCTTCCCGAGTATGTTATGGCGCAAGGGTTTCACGTCGGGTGTACTCAGCCGCGCAGGCTTGCTGCGCGTTGCGTAGCACAACGAGTTGCAACGTTGCGTCATGAAGTGCTTGGAGACACGGTAGGGTACCAAACGGCCTATGAAAAGGCGGTAAGTACCAACACCAGGCTCCGTTTTATGACTGATGGGCTAGCGCTCCTGTTTAGCCTCATCAAAGCTGAGAAGTGGGATGTTCTCTTTATTGATGAGGTGCACGAATGGGGTATTCCGGTAGAAACCCTTGTGGCATGGGCATTACGGCAGCTACGACGAAGATCAAAGCTGCGCGTAGTGATTATGTCGGCTACCTTGGAAAGTATCCGCCTGTCGCACTTCTTCGCTCTTAATGGGCGGAGTGCTCCAGTAGTGCAAATTTCTGATGGTATGTATCCCGTTGACGAGCAACCAGCACTGGCCTCTGCTGAGGACGATGTGCAGCGGTTGCTCAACGAGGGGCGCCAAGGAATCCTGGTTTTCGAACCGGGCAAAAGGGAGATTCGGGATCGAATACTGGCTCTACGTCAGCGAGGAGTCGACGCTGAGATCTTTCCGTTGCATGGGGATCTGTCGCTCAATGCTCAGGCAAAGTGCTTTCAGATCTACCGGCGACCGAAGATCGTTGTCTCCACCGATGTTGCCCAGACGTCCGTTACGGTTCCGGGGATCGATGCGGTCGTTGATTCCGGTCTCAAGCGGAGTTCCAAGATCCATGAAGGGGTTGAGGGGCTCTTTACAGAGGTCATTTCCTGGGCTGATCGGCGTCAGCGAAAAGGTCGGGCTGGTCGGGTCATGCCGGGTGTGTACGTCGATCGCCTACCGGAAGGTACTCAGCGACTCGAGTTCTCACAGCCGGAGATCCATCGGAAAAAGCTCTCTGGAACCATCTTGCGTATCAAAGCTGATACTCAGATGGATATCAGGAAGCTCCCTTTCTTTCATCCGCCGAAAGTCGATGCCGTAAATCGAGGATGTGCCGAGTTGCTCGAACTTGGTTGCTTCAACGAGGCACGGCAAACGAGTGGGCTCGGGTACAAGGTGGCGCGGCTTGCAATGCTGGAGCCGCGCTTGGCTTGTATGGTCATCGAGGGTAACGACCTTGGTATCAGAGAGGATGTTGCCACGATGGCAGCCATTCTTGAGGCGGGCGGGATTGCGTCTCGTGGAAACCAGAGGTGGCGCTCCCTTGTGAGTGAGTCTCGGTCCGACCTCATCGCTCAGCTTGAGTTATGGGGAAGGGTGACTCCGCTGCTCAATCGAACGAGTAACGAGGAGCTTGAGAAGATGGGTATCGATGTTAGGAATCTCTTAAAAGCCCGTGAGGTGCGCGGTAAGCTGCTTCGAGAGCTCTCGAGCGAGAAGGAAGGGAAACTGATCTCTTCGCGACGAGAGGCGCAGGAGCTTGCGATTATCGCGGGTTTCAAGGGGCTGGTTTTCGTCCGTAAGGGCGCAGGATGGACCCGAGGAGATGATCAGATTCGAATCCTGTCCTCTGAGTCGGTTGTCTCTCGCAAGGCGAAGTTCATACTCGGAATCCCTTGGGATCTCGATGTGCGTGACGCCCAACCGGGAGAGCACACCCTAACTCTCATTCGCATGGCGACTGAGCTAGGTGTTGAGTTTGTGCCAGAACCTCTTAAGAAGCTTGCGCGCAAGCACGGAAAGCGTCGAAAGAGGAGTGGTCAAGGAGAGTTCTTTCGGGTCCACTCACAGCGGGAGCAATCTCGCGGTCGTGGACGTTAAGGTTACAGTACCCACACTTTTGGGAGCCATAAGGATACAAAAACTTATGGCTCCTTTTCTTTTTTGCCCTCGATCGGGTATCCATACAGCTGGCATCAAGTATTTAGGCGGTTGTCTCGATGTTACAGGTCAATAGTTTAGAAAAACACTTTGGAGAACAGACTCTTTTCTCGGATGCAACCCTTACCGTTGCACCTGGCGAGCGGGTAGCTCTGTTCGGCAGAAATGGCTCTGGGAAATCTACGCTCCTGAAGATTATCGCGGGAGAAGAGGCCCCTGATCGGGGAGAGGTCAGCACTCCCCGTGGCTATCGTATCGGATACCTCAAACAGCATGTCTCATTCTCTGCTCCGACCGTTATCGAAGAGGCGTGCACCTCCCTATCAGATCCCGATAGCGAGCGCTACAAAGCTGAGATAGTGCTCGAGGGGCTTGGTTTTACCCCAGCAGAGCTCGAACTCCCTCCGACCGCCCTCTCGGGAGGTTTTCAGATCCGCATCAATTTGGCGAAGCTGATACTATCGGAACCTAATCTTTTGTTGCTCGATGAGCCAACTAACTATCTCGATATCGTTTCTCTTCGTTGGCTCGAGCGGTATCTTCGTTCGTGGCCCGGTGAGATGATCGTAATCTCTCATGATCGAGCTTTTTGTGATTTTGTGAGCACTCACAGCGCGCTGATCTATCGGTCCGGTATTCGTAAACTCGAGGGCGATTCAAGTAAGTTGTTTGCGCGTATCGGCGAAGATGAAGAGATCTACGAAAAAACCCGCCAAAGTCGGGAGAAAGAGATTAAGCGCATGGAGTCGTTTATCAATCGATTCCGCGCGAAAGCCAGCAAAGCAAGCGTGGTGCAGTCAAGGGTAAAAGCTCTCGAAAAGGTAGAGAGGCTCGAAGAGTTGTCGGATGATGCAACGCTGGATTTCTCCTTCGTATACGCTGATTTTCCGGGTCGTTTTCCCCTGGAGGTCAAGGAGCTGTGCTTCGGGTTTCCTGGCATGGAGCGGCCGTTGATCGATGGCCTTAGCTTTGCAGTCGGGAAGAAGGAGAGAATCGCGGTTATCGGAAAGAACGGGCGCGGAAAATCGACCTTGCTTAAGCTTTTGGCAGGGGAGCTTTCTCCGAATGGGGGTGAGATCGTAGTAAGCCCGAATACGCGAGCCTCTTTTTTCGCTCAAACGAACACCAATACGCTCAACTTGACGCATACGATCGAGACTGAGATTCACCTCACGAATACCAAGCTTTCTCGTACGGCGGTGCGGGCTATCTGCGGGTGTATGATGTTTGAGGGCGATGATGCTCTCAAGAAGATAAGCGTTTTATCGGGAGGAGAACGCAGTCGCGTGGTTCTGGGTAAGATCCTCGCAACCCCCTCGAACATGTTACTGCTCGATGAGCCTACTAACCACCTCGATGTTGAGTCGGTCGATGCACTAACAGATGCACTTGAGCGGTTTGACGGGGCCGTTTTTATCGTTACTCATAGTGAGGAGATCTTAAGGAGGATAGCAACGCGACTGATTGTTTTTCAGGGAGACGCTCCGTTCGTATTTGAAGGTAATTACGAGGACTTTCTCGAGCGTATTGGCTGGGAGGAAGAGCAGCAGCAAGGCGGAGGAGATCCGAGCCAATCAGTGCGTAAGAACAAGAAAGGCAAGGCTGGAGCTAAGGATACGAAGCTTGAAAAAGCTGAGCTTCTCCACCAACGGTCACGTTTGTTAACGCCGCTCAAGAAGGAGATAGGTCGATACGAGGAAGAGATAGCAGTTCTCGAAAAGCAGTTGGCGAGCTCCTCGGAACGACTAGCTGAGGCTTCCGAGAAGGGCGACGCTTCGGCGATGCGAGCGATTACGCATGAACTCGCGGAGTGTAAGCGTCAACTCGATAGAGTCATGGTCGCTTGGGAAACTGCGAGTGAGAAAGCTGGGACCATTGAGAGGGAGTACGATCAGAAGCTGGTTTAGCGACCGGAGAGATTTTACTCAGCCCCTGCGGCGTCTGTGGCACGTTGATCGACAATACGGGCCGGTACCTGCGGTGGAGGCATAGCCTTAAGTGCAAGCCACGAGTCGACGGAGCGGGTTTTAGTTGTACCGTTTTCTAATAAAGTAAGTACCCGGACGGGTGAAACAACGATATCTGAATTGAATGGCTCGTCTGAGTGAGCAAGGTGAGCGAGACCGATCGTGCCTAACAGAACTGGTAGCATAATCAAATGTAGGCGCCCGTATTGACGCAACGTAACGGTGAGCTGACGCGCTCCTATACTAGCCAAGATGAAGATCGGCGCCGCTGCATAGATCAGAAATCGGATTGCCACATACGAGTATAGGATCGCGAAAAATATCAGGACGGCAGCTGCCCACATCGATGCGAAACGGGTGACTAAGCGGCAGTCAGGATCGGAGTTCCCCATGATGGTGCCTAGGATTGCGAGGAGAACTATCGGCCATGAGAAAAAAGCTGGAAGAGCAAAGAGGTAAAAAGGAGCGTTTGCGAACGATGGCGAGATCAAACTCACGTGCGCCACATGCGCTTCGTATACCACTGCGTACTTGATAATACGCGGCAGGAGCAATAGTAAGACCAAAGACAGACCTGCGAATAGAAACCCCCACGACAGAGGCTCGCTTGCGAGCTTTCGAAGGCGGCTTAGACCGAGCACCCATCTTTGGGACGTGGTATCGAGTAGGGAAAAAATGAGCAATACCGGTATGAGTATAACGATCAGGTATTGTGCTTGAGAGGATAGTGCGGCTGAGAGTATTGAGACCCCTAGCCATCTCCTACCGTCTGTTTGAAGGAATCGAAGGAATGAAAGTGCCGAAAGTGAGATGAGAGCCGCCGCGGTAACATCTGCGCCGACAACTGCGCTCTGAGCCAAAACTTTGGCATTAGTCGCATAAAAGATAGCCGCGAGGAGGCCTGCGCGTGCGGGAGCAGCGCGACTCCCGAGGGTTCCAAGGACCGCTTCACCGATGAAGAAGCCTACGGTCCCATAGAGAGCGCTCAGATCAAGAAGACCATATCGTTCTAGGGCTGCAACCACGAGTGGGTAGAGGATTGGCCGGTGATTTATCGTTACTTCAGGTACGGAGGCGTAGGCTAGTCCATTGACTATCCAATCGAAGCTATCCGGGAAGATCCAAGGGTAATTCGATAACGCGAAGCCGCTCCGGGTCCACGCGAGGGCTGCTGTAATTGCACCTATTAAAAAAATCGTACAGCTAAGCTCGGTGCGGTTGTGACGAGTCATCTCCCTCCTAAATTTACCGACCCGATGTGTATGTTCGCCCTGCGCTGAGTCCTGAGTTGAAGCACAGATTTTACGTCGAGCCATCGTAAAGGATCTTCTATCGTGTTCCAAGCCGTGCTACACAGGAAGAAAACCGCGTTCGACCGGATGTAGTGGTATCCTTACAGCTGCTCGTATGTTCAGGGCGAAACATATGCCTCCTAGCAAGGATGTGATGCGATCTCGCAGAGTCTCTTTAACAACATTGATGTGTTGTGCTGTGCTCGTGTCGGGTTGTGTGGCTGGAGTAGCAGGTGGTAGCGCGCTGATAGATCGGCTCAATGGACGTGGCCCTGTGCTCTTGGCTTCAGATAATCCTTACCTTCCTGCCAATCGGCTTCTTAAAGAAGAGCTCGAATCGAGCGGCAAGCTCAGAGACTTTGTTGAACAAAGAGGAAAGCCTACAGCGCTCGGTGTCAATCGGGGGCTCCTACAACGCCCTGAGATACGTCTCTACTACCCAGAACAAGGTGAGGTTTACTCTTTCAAGCGCAGAAACGGCGATTGGGTGACCCTGGGGCCCGAAGAGCTCCTGTCTGCGGAGAGGTATGCGCTTGCCGATTACAAGGCGACGGATGGGGCTATTGGCAATTCAGGAGTTGTTTCACCTGGAGCAGGATCGCCGCCGACGGGTTTGGCTAGCTTGAAGCACGAGCCCCTAAGTTCAGCGCGCGCCAGTTTGAAGCCTCCTTCGTATGTTCGGCAGGCGCCCTTCAGGAGATTGCCAAACGGCACATACCTCCATACGGTGACATTCAAGGGTGAAACGTTACAGAAGTTGGCCGATTGGTATGCCGGAAGTCCGACGTATGCCGCAGCTCTTGCTAAGGTTAACCGAGTCCCGCTACACAAACCCCTGACAAAAGGGGCGAAGATATCCTTGCCGAGAGGAATTGTGCGCAACGCTGCCCCTTTTCCAGAAGCCGCACTGCGTTGATGTGCAGGAGCATACGATCTTGTGGTATGGTCCGGGCGCCAGCGGTGACCTTAAGGGTAGGTTCGAATGATTGTAAGTAAACACGAGTACAGAAAAAGCCCCAGAAAGATATCAATATATGATTCGTTGTCGGGTGAAAAACGTATCTTTGAACCGCTCGACCCGAGTGATGTGCACCCAACGGTGAAGATGTATGTTTGTGGTCTTACGCCGCAGGATCACTCCCATGTAGGGCATGGGCTCAATTCGGTTCGGTTCGATATCGTGCGCAGATACCTTGAGTATCGCCGGCTGAGAGTTAATTTTATTCAGAATGTAACTGATATAGAGGACAAAATTATCGACAAGGAGCTCTCTACTGGAGAGGATCCGATCGAAATGACGCGGCGCTTCACCGATGAGTTCTATCGATGCACTGACTTCCTGCATGTACTGCCGGTGAGTCGATTGACACGCGTGACTGAATTCGTTCAGGAGTGTATCGACTTTACTCAGAAGCTGATCGACAAGGGATTCGCCTACGTGACTCCGGATGGGAGCGTGTACTTTGACGTGTCGAAGAAGGAGGACTACGGCAAGCTCTCCAATCAGAACACCAGCATGCTTTTTGAAAGTGTTCGCAAGGAGCTCGATAAGCAGAAGCGTTCGCCACTTGATTTTGCTCTGTGGAAGGCCGATGATCGAACATCGCTTGCACGGCCATCACCGTGGGGTATCGGTCGACCGGGATGGCACATCGAGTGCTCGGTCATGATCCATGAGACCCTAGGAGATACGATCGACATACACGGTGGAGGCTTAGACCTGAAGTTCCCGCATCACGAAAATGAGATTGCGCAGTCTGAGGCTTATTCTGGGGGTGTGTTCTCAAGATTTTGGATGCACGGAGGGCTGCTCAATATCAATGGGCAGAAGATGTCAAAGTCTCTCAATAACTTTATTCGGCTCGTCGACGGGGTAGATCTTTATGGAAGCGCTCCTTTCAGATTCGTTGTGGCACGGCATCACTACCGCTCTTCTTTGGATATTAGTGACAAGTTGTTTAGGGACAATCTAAACACCCTGCTCGATTTTCATCGCCTTTTCGAGCGCACGGGAGTTGACGAGGACAGAGCGGAGTTCGATCTGACCTCTGAGAGTGAGATGGTAGTAGAGCAGTTTGAGGCGGCGATGGATAACGATTTCGGTTCACCGGAAGCACTCGTTGCGCTCGACCAAGAGCGTGCAGCCATCGCAGCATATCTTGATAAGGGGGGGAGCCTTACGCCCGAGATTCAGCAACGAGCACGGGCCTTGCGAGGACTTGGGCAGGTGTTAGGTTTATTCTTCGACGGATTAGAGAAGGTCGAGCGTGAGGGATTGAAGATAGCTGCTCGTGTTGCAGGTAGCGAGCCTATGACACGTGATGCGATCAGCGCATTGATTCAAGAGAGAGCTGATGCTCGAGCGGCTAAAAACTTCGGGCGCTCAGACGAAATTCGTGAATTGCTCGGCAAGCGTGGGGTTGAGGTTCTTGACTCCAAGGGGGGATCCTCCTGGCGCTTTGCGTGACCTGTGAGCGACAGACTCTGCTCCTGTGGTTGTTGTGACTCACTTGCCGGGATTTACACGGAAGTCGCAGCGGATAATTCAAGCAAACCTCTTAAAACCTGTTCAAGTTGTTGAGGAGTAACAGGTTTTGGTAGGAGCAAAAAGGCCCCTGCGCGGCGCAACTCATGGAAATTCTCCGTGGGTCCAGGCACTAGGCATACAACGTGTAGAGCTGGAAAGAGACGGCGCAGAGAGCGAATGAGGGGGTTAATTCTAGCTTCTCGATGTGGCACGTCGAGTACCACGATCCTGACGAAGTCATGCCGTAGAAGATGAGCACGAATCTCGTGCTCATCGAGTGAGCAGGCCATAGAAGCCATCTCAGCGCTTTCTAGCAGAGAGGGGAGGGTCGAGCACGTTGCCGACCTCTGTGAGGAGAAGAGAATCTGAACGATTGGGTGGGGGATAGGTGGAGAGTCGGCGCTTGTTGCAGAGGTCTGTGTGTGATCTTGTGGCGTGCTGTCGACCGTATTATGGAGCGTCACAAGTGCCCGAGTTTTCTCTCCTAAAGCTCGAGCAGCTGACATTAAAGCCTCTGCAGCCTGTTGCGCGATCGGACTACTGCACATCTCTCGTTTGATGAGTGCCGAATAACCCACGATCTCTTGTGCTAAGTTAGATATCTCAGAGACGTGTTCAGGTGAGGCCGCAAGTTGATTGAGCTTCATGATCAGCGATCGGTTTTCTCGCGCGAGCTCCTGCTCATACGCCACGTTGACGAGTGCGATTCCGATCCCGGTAGGTATGCCATCCCTGAGCAGTGAGCGCACACAGGCGCGCGTGTTGAGCCACTCAACTAGGAACTCCTTTCCAGGATTATCGAGCGCTTGTTCCAAAATCCTATGGACATGCTCCTGTGAGGGGGTACTCAGAAAGCATTCAGGGAGGCTACGACCAGTCTGCATCCGGGCTGTGTCTGCATCGGGCAAGCCAAAGGTCGGTAGCGAGGAGCGATCATGGTCAAAGCTACCCCGAATGGTAAATTCAAGGTCGAGGACCATTCCGGTTATCCCCAAGAGGCTGCATGAATTACCGACTTCGCTTATCAGGTCGGGGTCTCTTTGGATGCCCTTCACCTCCGATGAGATGTCAACTAACATTCCCCGAAAAATGGTACCGTCAGCCTCCACAATAGCGCGAGCATGGAGATATCGCTGTTCGAGATTGTCTGGTCTCATCCAGCGGTAGGTTGCAACGTAAGGTTGCTCACCGTGCAGTGCAGATTCCAACAGCGATTCTACTCGAAATCGGTCAGCGGGGTGGACGTGGGCCAGAAAGAGAGCTCCATGCGAAGAAGCGGAGGCCTCCGACATCCCTACAACCTCTTGAGAGTTGCCAGAGCTCCAGACGATTGAGTTAGTTGATGGGGAGTATTCGAAAAAGAGTGTTCCGGTCTGTTTGTGAGGAACAAATGGCCAGGCGGCTCCCGAAGGGCCGATCGTTACTGTGTTCCGGACGTAACTCAGTGCGGTCGACCTTTTCAATCCTCGTGTGCTCGTCAGATGATTCGGAAGTTCTTCGTTGTCCTCGAAAAACTCTCGAACCTACTACCGATACGAGTGACGACCTACATGGCAAGACTATCCGTTGAGGTGCCCTTCGGCAAAGGGGCATTTTGAAAAGTGGTGCCTGGAGGCAAGAGTTGATAGCCTCCCCACTAATTAGGTTGCTGGAGGCAACTTAGCGCGTAAGGCGGTGGCCTGACGTGATTCGCAACATACCCAGAAAGGTAAATAGTTGAGTGTAAACAGACGGTTACGCATAGCAATCTTGGGCACTCGCGGCGTTCCAGCGCGGTATGGGGGATTTGAGACCTTCGCCGAGCAGTTGTCGACTCGACTCGCCCTGCGTGGTCACGAGGTTACGGTATACGGCCGCTGCAGGTTTTGGGAGAGGTGGGGTACGCGAGAGCCTCACTGTGGTGTCAATCGCAGGGTAACTCCGACAATCTTTCACAAATACCTAGAGACGCCGCTGCATGCCTTATCGTCTTTTATCGACATGCTATTCAGGAGGTGTGATGCGGCTCTGTTGTGTAACGCTGCCAACAGTCCCTTTGTTCCTATCTTGCTGACCAAACGGATCCCTCTGTTGATCAACGTCGATGGTATTGAACGTAATAGAGCTAAGTGGAATGCGCTAGGAAAGCTCTGGTATCTGCTAGGAGAGCGCTGCTCGGTGATGTTTGCGACGCGTATGGTGTCAGATGCCGAAGTAATAGCGGAATATTATCGTGAAGCATACGGGTGCGAATCCGTTGTCATACCGTATGGGGTGCATCCAGTGGTTAGGCAGCCAGGGGAGGTGCTCACCAAGTTCCAGCTACGTCCGAGGGAATACATCTTGTACGTCAGTCGTCTCGAGCCTGAGAACAATGCTTTGGGTGTCATAGAGGCATACAACAAGTTGCAAACTGACAAGCCTTTGGTTGTGGTTGGTGATGCCCCATATGCTCTCGAGTATAAAGAGCGTTTGCGTCGAGTGGCTTCGTCTAATGTTGTATTTACCGGGTTTCAGTTTGGCGCTGCCTACGAGGAATTACAGAGTAACTGTTACGTGTATGTGCAAGCCACTGAGGTCGGAGGGACTCATCCGGCTCTCATTGAGTCGATGTCATACGGTAATTGTGTGATTGTAAATGGAACTCCGGAAAACCTTGAGGTGATAGCGGATGCGGGGTTGAGCTTCCCGAAGAACGATTTTGAAGCCCTCGCGCGGCGTCTCCAGGAGCTTCTAACGAATCCTGCCATGGTTTCTGATTATGGCAAGCGAGCAGCTAGGAGTGCGCAGGCTCGTTATTCTTGGGATGCGATCGTTGAAAGATATGAGCTACTACTTATGGGTCTAGTGGAGGGGAAGAAGCGCCCTGCATCTGCCAACGAAGCGGTATGTGATGCAAGGGTGTAGGAGTGTGTGAACGGCGACCGCTTCGTAAGTATCTTCCTCAGGTGATCGAATGAGTTTGGATGATATCCCACATCCGTTGGTCCTCTTCGATGGTGAATGTGCCATGTGTAATAGGTGCGTCGTATGGGTCTTGAACAGAGACACACGCGGAGCACTCTACTTCACCTCGAATCGCTCCGAGGTTTCCCAGCGACTCTTAAACACGTTTGGCCTAAGTGGAGACGAGAGTAGTTCGATCTTAGTGTTTAATGGAGAGCGAATTCTTGCTCGTAGTGATGCCGTGCTCTTTATGATGTCTTTACTGCCAGCGCCTTACTCGTGTGCACGTTTTCTACGGTGCATACCGAGGTTTATCCGCGATAGTGCATATCGTCTGGTTGCAGCGGTGCGCTACAGGGTTTTTGGAAGAGTTGTGAAGTGCTCACTCCTGAGCGAAGATCAGAGACGGCGACTAGTTTAATTCTATTTGGGGGTATATGAAGGTGCACGATGTATTGATCTCGATGTTGAATACGGCTCGTTATATAACTACAACCTATCTTGCTGATCTCTCAGATGAGGAGCTGTTGGTGCGACCAGTTCCAGGAGCTCACCATATTGCGTGGCAGCTCGGACACCTCATCTTGTCGGAGTGTTCGATGCTTGAGGGGATTAAAGCCGGTAGTGCTCCTCAGCTGCCAGAGGGCTTTGAGGTGAATCACTCCAAGGAGGCTGCACATAGCGACCGTTTAGACGGATACCTCTCAAAGGATGCATATCTGGGCATTATGGGACGTGTACGTGAGGCAACGCGTTTACAGCTTGAGGAATGCTCCGAGCAGAGGCTCGATGAACTCGGTCCGGAGGCGCTTCGCTCGTATGCTCCAACGGTCGGTTCTGTCTTCTTAATGATTGGAAGCCATGAGGTCATGCACTCAGGGCAGCTCGCTGTAGTTCGTCGGGCTTTGGGCAAGAAGGTGGTGATTTAAACCCTGCGCGAGTGATTACTGCCTAGATTGCGCTTACCCAGCTGTTGCTCATTCATTTCTTTCAAAAAATGAATGAGGCTGGGTTTTACTCACCGTTCTCTTAGGCAGCACGTCGTCGGCGTAGCGACTCGAGCTCCTGCTTTGAGCGATCGAACTCTGTGAGGAGTTGGTAGCGAAGCTCAGTGACCTGAATAGAGGCGAGTTCGAGAGCCTCTGAGATTACGCTAGCGGCTTCGTCGAATTCGGGATCGCCTGTGTTTTGCTTGGTGAGGTATTTCACCAGGCCCAGAGTGGCGAAAAGCGATATGACTAACGCGACTGCGGCCACCCCATCCCGCGCCACGTCACCTGTTCCGTATGTCTTTGAGAGGAACGCCCCGAAGGTCAGAAGGCTGTCAAGGAAATTATGCGTCATGGAGGAAAAATCGAAACCCTGCATTAAAACCTCGCTGTCTTGGTAGTCAACTGTACCCTGTGGTCTGTAGTTCGGTATGGATCGCTTCAGTTTTTGTGTAGCATCTTATTGGCATGTTTCTCCGCTCGGTACGCAGGAGAGTCGACGGCGCTTCGGGTGGCAGCCATTTTACTAGAATAATTTCAGTAGCTTGCGATCATTTGAGTGTCTCTCGATATCCAGAGTCTCTCCCGCCGAGCTCTGTGTTTAGGTATGCGTCTGTGGTACCCTCCCATCGGCGAGTCGTTTATCAATGAGGGGATATGCAGGGCATATCGGTGGTCATTCCAGTATACAACGAAGAGGAGAACGTAACGGAGGGGTTCCTTGAGGTTTCAGGGGTTCTTCAAAGGATGGGTCGCCCGTACGAGGTGATCTATGTGGACGATGGCTCTCGAGATGCCACGGTCGCGCGCTTAACGCAGTGTGCCGGTCGAGATCCTCACTTCAAGTTGATTCAATTGCGGAGAAATTTCGGTCAAACAGCGGCGATGTCCGCTGGTTTCGATGCTAGCCGTTACGACATCGTGGTAGCGCTTGATGGAGACCTGCAAAACGATCCAGCGGAGATACCTCAGATGGTAGCAAAGCTCGAGGAGGGATACGACCTCGTTGCAGGATGGCGCAAGGAGCGCAGGGATAAGTTCTTAAGCAGGCGCCTACCCAGCATGATAGCCAATCGAATAATCAGCTATGCTACCAACGTTTCCCTGCATGATTACGGATGCACTTTGAAGGTTATGACGGGGGAGATAGCTCGCGGACTGCGTTTGTATGGAGAGATGCACCGCTTCATCCCGGCGCTTGCCAACGAGATGGGAGCTCGCATCGTCGAGGTGCCGGTCAATCACCGTGAGCGCAAGTACGGAAAGTCAAAATACGGCATCTCGCGCACTATACGGGTTGTTCTCGATCTTATAACGGTCAAATTCCTGCTTGGTTACTCCAAACGACCGATCCATCTCTTCGGGGTCGTTGGTGTCGTGTCGAGTTTACTCGGCGGTTTAATACTTTCTGTGTTGACGTATCAGCGCCTCTTCATGCACACGCCGATGGGAAATCGTCCGATGCTCGCTCTAGGAGTGATGTTGGTTATTATTGGGCTTCAGTTTCTCGTCTTTGGGCTCTTAGCGGAAGTGCTGGCCCGCACGTACTACGAGTCTCAGAACAAAAAGACCTATGTTGTCCGTAGAGTTCTCTCGGGTCTAGATGCCGACAGTGGTTCACAGTGGAATCGGAAGGCCGCGAATTAGCCGCTGCTCGTGTGGGGCAGACAGGCCCGCTCCGGATCGTCATCGATGCGCGTAAGCTCGGTGATGGGGGAATCGGGGTGTATATCGACAACCTCGTTAGAGGCCTACTCGAGGTAGGAGCAGGGGCGATCACCCTTGTAGGTTCCCCGCTTGATCGCGAGCGTGTCGAGTACGCTAACGATGTGAAGTGGATCCTCGATTCAACCCCTTCTTATTCTTTAAACGAGATGTTTTTCTTAGGACGGCGTTTGCGGCTGTCCCACTTTGATCTGTTTCACGCCCCACACTACACGCTACCACTGGGTATCTCGATACCTACGATCGTGACGGTGCACGATCTGATTCACGTGGAGTGTCCGGAGCGTTTCTACTACCCATGGGTTGCGCGGAGGCTGATTCGATCTGCTGTTAAACGAGCACAGGCTGTGATCTCTGTGAGCCAGCACACGAGAAGAGCAGTGCTTGATCTGTGTGGTGTCGAGGAATCAAAGGTAGTGTACGTGCCAAATGGAGTGCCATCGTTTCTCAGAGATGTGGCTACTGCTCCCGCGCTGGGTAGACGTTACGGTGAGCTTGCGCCTTTTTTTCTCTCGATTTTCTCTACTATTAAACCGCATAAGGGGCTGCACGATCTGCTTGAGGCCTACACGTTGTATCGGGCCTCAAATACCTGGTCTGAAGTGGGGGCGCGATGTCCGCGGCTTGTCTTGGCAGGCTATGGAACGGAGGAGATCCTCAATTCAAGTGGGCTGCTCTCTACCATCAGTCAAACAGAAGGGGTGCATATCGCAGGTCCTGTATCGCGAGAGGAGCTTTCGACCTTGTATCGGAAAGCGTCAGCTCTCGTGGTTCCCTCATTACTTGAGGGATTTTGTTTGCCAGCTCTTGAGGCGCAAGCCTGCGGACTGCCCGTGGTGTGTCGACCCGTGCCGGCCCTGCAGGAGCTCGTGACCGACTCGGATGTGATGGCGGCAGATGGCTCGGTTGGAGCTCTAGCGGCCGCGATGGTTCAAGGAATGGTTCGCAGCACTTCCGGGGCACGTTCGCTCCCGCTCAAACATCTTGAGCTGTATTCGTGCACTCGAACTGCGAAGCAAGTATTGGATGTGTATCGACGCGTAATTCACCCTACGAGGTCGTTATGAGGGTAGCGCTGGTTCACGACTGGTTAACTGGAATGCGGGGAGGAGAGCGTTGTCTGGAGGCGTTTCTTTGCATCTACCCGGACGCCGATATCCTCACGCTCGTGCACGTTCCAGGGTCTACCTCTCCACGTATAGACGCGCGTGTGCGCGCAACATCTATTCTCAACAATATCCCAGGTATCGCCAGGAGATATCGAGCATTTCTACCTTTATATCCGGTCGCTACTGCCACCTTGGATCTCTCGGGTTACGATCTGGTGATATCTCTGAGCCATGCAGCAGCGAAGAACGTAAGAGTTCCCAAGAGCGCAACGCACATATGCTACTGCTTCACGCCGATGCGCTACATATGGGACCAAGCACCTTACTACTTTCGGGGACTTTCGCGCCATCTCACCGAGCCTTTGTTGAGGCTGCTCCGAGTGTGGGATGTTCGTGGTGCCAGGCGGGTGGATCACTTTGTCGGTATAAGTACATTCGTTGCCGCTCGGATACGGAGTTTTTACGGGAGAAAGGCAGATGTCATCGCGCCACCTGTCCGACTGTCTAGTGAAGTCGCCCCGGTGCTGTCGGCGGAGGAGCAAGGTCTTTTAGAAGATTCTGCTGGTGGTTTTTTTCTGTGTGCTGGTGCACTGGTGCCGTACAAGAGGATCGATGTTGCAGTACGAGCATTTTCAACGATGAATATTCCGTTGTGGGTGCTGGGCTCAGGTTCAGAGTTGGCCCACCTCAAGACGATAGCGGGCCCATCTGTGCGCTTCTTTGGTCAGGTCAGCGATGCCTTTCTGTGGGAGTGTTACAAGCGATGTCGTGCACTTATCTTCCCGGGTATCGAAGATTTCGGTATCGTACCGGTCGAATGTCTAGCCGCTGGTCGTCCTATTATAGGGGTCGACGCCGGTGGTTTGAGGGATTCAATGGTCGGTCTTAGACCGTGGATTCGTTCCCATCTTGTCCCGAAGGATGAGTGCGGTGTATTTATTCCTCGATCAGGCTACGGTAATCCCGCTGCTCTGCAAGAGGCTGTGCGTGTCTTCTGTCGAGAGGAGCACAGATTTGATTCGGATGTGGCGAGAGGGCAGGCAGCCAGATTCTCTTACGCACACTTTTTTGATTCTTGGAACGCCTTCGCCCTGCGGGTGGGTGTTTGGCCGGGTGTAGGACCTAACTCTTCGCCATCAGGTTCCAGACTGGCCGAGCGCGAGATTTCGAAGCGAGAGAGCGCATGTTGAAACAGAAGCGACAACTTTTCGAATACCTTTTCATGATAGCCGACCTCGTGGTGGTGTCGGCAGCATGGGTCATCGCATATTGGCTGCGGTTCATGACCGACCTCATCCCTGTTGAAAAGGGTGTTCCGCAATTCAGTCATTATGCCTCGATGCTGATATTCATATGGTTGATATGGGCTTTCGTGTTTCGACGAATGGGGCTCTACAGACCGATGCGAGGAGTCAGGAGAACCCGTGAGTTGTGGGTTCTGATTAATGCGAATGCGTTGTCGATATTGCTCTTGATATCTCTGACGTATCTCTTTAGGGAAAAGAGCGTTCAGTTCTCGCGTCTCGTGTTTCTTTACTTCTGGGCTTCGGCGACGTTCTTGACGGTTTGTCAGCGCACGATGCTACGTTTTCTCCTGAGAGAGTTACGCCGTAAGGGCTATAACTTACGGTACATGCTAGTGGTAGGGGCTGGGAAAGTGGCAGCCGATATCGTCAGTCGCATCCGTTTGCACCAGGAGCTTGGCGTCCAGTTGTTGGGATGCCTTTCTAAGGACGGAGACGAGAGGAGAGGGGCAGGGGGAGTCCCCGTTGTCGGTAGTTATGCGGACCTTTCCAGCTTTCTCGACCGCACCGAGATCGATCAGATCTTGGTGACGTTGCCGTTAGAGGATCATCATCTCCTCCCGGAAATTATGCATCAACTCAAGGACTCGCTGGTAGACATCAAGGTCATCCCGGATCTCTACCAATTCGCTAGTATAGGGGGCGCGATTGAGGAGTTCGAAGGATTACCCGTAATAAGTCTACAGGCGTGCCCGCTTGATGGCATCAATCTCTTCACAAAGCGCGCACTTGATCTCGTTTTGGCGAGCGTCCTGCTGGTCGTGTTGTCGCCGCTTATGCTTTTTATCGCGCTGCTCATCAAGCTCAACTCTCGAGGGCCTGTCTTCTATAAGCAGGAACGTGTGAGCTTTGATGGAACTACCTTTGAGATCATCAAGTTTCGCACTATGTCGGTAGACGCCGAAGCCAGTGGTCCTGGTTGGACCACGCCGGGTGACGATAGGGTAACACTTCTTGGGCGTGTATTACGCTCAACCAGCCTCGATGAACTTCCGCAGCTGATAAATGTGCTGAGAGGCGATATGTCGATCGTAGGTCCGCGGCCAGAGCGGCCGGTATTTATCCAGGAGTTCAGGCGGCGTGTACCTCGTTATATGCTCAGACATAAGGTTCCGGCTGGCATGACCGGGTGGGCACAGGTGCATGGATGGAGAGGTGATACCTCGATAGATAAACGTATCGAATACGATCTCTACTACATCGAGAACTGGTCTCTACTGCTTGACGTCAAGATACTGTGCCTTACCCTGTTTAACGGCTTCCGCAATCGGAACGCCTATTAAGGAATAATCCGGCCTGAGGCCATTCATTCCACATCCTGGAGCCGACCTGTATTCATTCATCGATACATCACTATAAGGATATCGAGGGAGCGGGCTGTGGAGAGAAACTTAAAGCCGATAGATGAGCAGGTAATCGTTATTACTGGGGCCTCCAGTGGAATTGGACTGGCAACAGCTCGCATGGCGGCGGAAAGAGGAGCGCGTCTCGTTCTGGCTAGCCGCAGCGAGGAAAGCCTCTCTAAGTTACAAGAGGAGATCTATCAACACGGGGGTAAAGCCATTCATGTGCAAGCAGATGTCGGTAAGGTAGAAGATGTTGAGCACATCAGGGCCGTGGCAGAGCAGGAATTCGGAGGATTCGACACGTGGGTTAATAATGCTGGGGTCAGCATATACGGGAAGCTCGACGAGGTTTCGATAGAGGATTGTAGGAAATTGTTTGACACCAACTTTTGGGGTGTAGTCTACGGTTCCCTGACAGCTCTCAGACACCTCAAAAACCGAGGTGGGGCTATCATAAATATGGGTAGCGTTGCTTCTGATACAGCTATCCCTCTCCAGGGCATGTACTCGGCGACTAAGAGTGCGGTGAAAGCGTTCACGGATTCGCTCCGCATGGAGACGGAGGCGGATGGCTTACCGGTCTCGGTGACCTTGATTAAGCCTGGTGTTATAGACACACCGTATGCGCAACACGCCAAGAGTTATTTTGAGGATGTTCCGGCGAACCCTCGACCTATGTATGCCCCGGAGGTGGTAGCGCGAGCTATCCTAAGATGTGCGGAGACACCACGAGCCGAAGTTGTAATCGGAGGATTCGGTAAGCTGATGTCTTTAGCAGGTCGTTACGTGCCGCGAATTCGGGACATCGTGTATGAACGGCTCGCCCCACGTATTCAGCACTCAGGGCGTCAGCTGTACACAGGGCAGCCAAATATCCTGGATCAGGCCAGTGAAGATCTCAGGGAACGAGGAGGTGACTCTCGGGCTACCTTTGAACGTAGTTTGTATACCCAAGCTACGCTGCATCCGGTGATATCCGGTCTCGTCTTGGTCGGCGGTGGCGTTGCGCTTGCAGCACTTCTACAAGCGATAAGGGGAGAGGCGCGGCAGACAGGCGCGCGTGGGGGCGCTTTCTAACAAATGCAGTCATCGTGGCTCATCGGGCAGTATCCCGCGTTTCCTCTGATTGATGGAAACCATACGGTCGATGTGGTGGTGGTTGGAGGTGGCATCACCGGTATTAGCATCGCGTATGAATTAAAGAAGCGCGGACTTAAGGTATGTGTTCTTGAGCGCGATAGGATCGCGCATAGCGATACCGGACATTCGAGTGCACACCTGACATATATCACGGATCGTCCTCTTCATCGACTCGCGAGTGAGGTCGGTCTGCACGCAGCAATAGCTGTATGGCATGCAGGCGAAGCCGCTCTCAATCTTATTTACGATACGGTGGAGCAGGAGGGGCTGTCGTGTGGATATCGGCGAGTGAGTGGCTACTATCATGTGACGCCGATGGGTATGGACGATGATGAGTCTGAAGTGCGTCGTGAAGCCCAGCTTCTTGCTCGAACTCGATTTGACACCACTGTGCAGGAGTCTGTTCCGCTCTTTGGAAGGCCAGGAGTCGAGTTTTTAGGGCAGGCTAAATTTCATCCTGTGGATTATACGATATCACTAGCTCAACTTGTGCACGGAGGTGGTTGCACGGTGTTCGAGCACTCGCAGGTTACGGACTTCGAGGCCGATACCTTTCACATTCGATCGAACGGATGGCGGGTCAGTGCCAAGAGTGTCGTGATTGCTACTCATACCCCAGTCTTGGGCGCTATGCGCGCGATTCAGGCGGCGACCTTCCAGAGCAAGCTGTATCCTTACACGACTTATGCGCTGAGGGTTCGTATGCCTAAGAGTGTAGTTCCTGAGGCCCTGTTCTGGGACACCCACGTGCCGTACTACTACGTGCGTATCGATGCTGGCGAGGATTGTGACTACGCGATAGTTGGAGGTAAGGACCACAAAACCGGACAGGCTCTGCAACCAGAGCGTTCGTTGAACGAGCTTCAAAGCTATGTTTCGAGCTTCTTGCCAGCACCTCAAGTTGTCCAGCGATGGTCGGGACAGGTGATTGAAACGTACGATAGTCTGCCGTTTATTGGTCGGCTAACAGACAACCTCTATGTTGCCACCGGATTCGGCGGTAATGGCATGACATTTGGGGCGCTGTCTGGGTTGATCATAGCGCAGGAGATTGTAGGAAAAATGACTCCTTGGAGCGATCTGTTTTCTCCCCATCGAAAGGGTATCTTAGCGGGGGGCTTTCGGTATCTGCGAGAGAACTTCGATTATCCATTCTATATGGTTATGGATAGGATTGCGCCGCAGGAGATGAGCGCGCTCGGAAACGTAGAGAAGGATAGTGGGGCGATCGTACAGATTGCGGGTAAGCGGGTAGCCGCTTACCGCAGTGAGGATGGTGTGCTGCACATGCTTTCTCCCGTCTGTACCCACCTCGGTTGTATCGTTCATTGGAATGAAACCGAACGAAGCTGGGATTGCCCATGTCACGGTTCGCGATACACACCTCTAGGCGCAGTGTTAGCTGGACCTGCCTACCAGCCGCTAGATCCTCTTCATCGCACGTCATCGCCAGAGGGTGCTTCGCTTCTCTAATGCAGAGGAGATTGGGTGCTCTCCTCTGAGCGCACTAGGGGCTCTTGGCTAGTGTTCACGTTAGTTAACGCTTTTGAGTAGAGTCCGACGAGCAGTAGAGTAGGGGCCCACTGTCCGACGAAGAGTGCATCGTGTTGTCTACCGAGTAGACGCAGGTAGAGTGAAGGCGCAACAGAGGCTACTGCCCCGATGAGGAAGTTGTTAAGGGGTATCTTCTCAACCTGCGCGGTAATCTGCTGTGCTACGGTGCGGGTGTGCTCCGGGCCTACCCACGATTTTTGCTGCTCCTCATTGTGCATAACGTCATCTCCCACGTTCAAAAATTAAAGAACTCCTAGTCTGCCGCGAAGATTAAAGCTCACGATATGACAAGCCACAGGGAGGAGATGAGCTGCGAGGAGGGAGCTCGATAGTGAGGTATGGGCGCGGCCCTCCGCTATGGACTCTTGATGACGAGTCGCCGCGACTCTCATTTCAATCCCTTAAGTTTTTTTAGGTACTAACCGATCCTCTCAAGGACCACACACATTCAGTCGCGCAGCAGATCGCTGCAAAAGGATTGATTATGTTCGAATTACCACCAGAAGAACCACAGGTCCTCGTTGTAGACGATCTACCTGCCACCCGAGCTACCCTCAAGGATATGCTTCAAGAGATGGGGTTTAGTCGGATCGAGGAGGCATCTAGTGGGCGAGAGGCCCTCGAAAAGCTCAAGGAGCACAGCGCACAGCTCATCGTGTGTGACTACATGATGAACGACATGTCCGGCCTGGATCTGCTGAGTCAGCTTAGAAACCACGCATACTTGGTGGATATACCCTTCATCATGATTAGCTCGAACACCGATTCCCCGGTTGTTGAAACAGCGCTGACGCTGGGGGCTGCTGATTATGTCGTTAAGCCGATAAGCTTTCAGCTTCTAAAACTTAAAATCACAGATGTGCTAAGGCGTCGTATGCTCCCGTGATTAGGGAAGCGAGGCAAAGCCTCGTGCTCTACCACCCAGTATCATACCTCTCGCTGAGCCTCACCGGTCTCTTTACAGGGGTATGGGTACAAAGAGCGCGGTGAGCACGGAGAGAGGGAAGAGACTACACGATGAATTCAGTCTTTGAAGTAAATCGCCGTATGGTGGCGAAGTGCAACCGGTTGCTAGCGCTGGTTGTGTCGCTGCATAACGTCGAAGATCTTCATCTTGAGCAGTTTGAAACTGATCGGTTTTACCATGTAATCAGCCGCTCCAAGTTCGAGAGCACTCTCAATGATTGGGGTATCGCGGTTGCTGCTGAGCATAATTACCGGGATATCACCCAAGGTGGGGCTGTCACGCAAAGCGGCTAATAGCTCAAGGCCCGTCATGCCTCGCATAGAGTGGTCGCAGATGATGAGCTTAGCTCCGTGGGCACGTAACTTGTCGAGTGCTTCGCGACCATCGGCTGCCACCTCGATCTCGGTGAACCCCATCTCTTGAACCATGTCAGTTAAAAGTAAGCGGGTTGAGGGGAGATCGTCTACGATCAGCACCTGAGGCTCGCGAGTGCTCTCAAAAGAATTGTCCATTCCCTTCCCCTCCAAAAGCTATAGCTTCCTATCCCAGTCTAAGACGTTATCGGTTGCCCCCACTCTGAGCTTTAGAAAAGTGAGGTACGCCGTGTTGTGGGCAAACTAGCTTCCTCATCACGTGGAGGCGCTTGTAGAAAGTGAACATACCGGAAACGTAAGTTTTTTGAGCTGTCTAAGGCACCACAGCGGGTGGGGATCCGCTAGCCTGTTAGCATCCGTTCGAACAGAATTACGCTGCAAAGGAAGCCGGTGCCACTGAATCCTTGCCAAAATGAACCGTACAGAATACAAACGCTGTATGTCTGAGGCGAATGTTCTAGTTAAAAGCGTTCTTGATAGGATTCCGCCCGATGGATGGGAGGTAGCGGGTAGGGCAGTATCATCCTTGGGGCCGTTCTTCCCGCCGTTGGCAGCATACGTTCGCGTTCTCAACACACCGCTCACTGATGACCCCCAAGGAAAAGTAACTAAGGATTCAGTATTGGTTGAGTTCTTACGAACGCCCACGATCGGTGAGGCAATTAGACAGTTTATCGAGAATTTCTACCCGAGGCGATTGCCTACCCACAGGGCTCTCACGCCGGCGGATATAACGGGATTGGTTGACTACGAGTCGTGTGCGGCGCTTGTTACGCTGCTGTATCTGTTTAGCAAGGTAAAGCGAGCTGTGCCGAACCGCGAGCAATGGCAGGCCCTCGCTGAGCTGGTCCATGATCGAGCAGATATCGGCTACTACCTAGGACAGAGCTTGCCGGGGTTTGGTGGAGCGTTAGGGCTTCTGGTGGGAGGCGCTCGCTTTCTGTCACAGGGTTACATCGCTACGCGAGATCCAGGTCGACATCAACAGTATGAGCAACACCTGAGAGCGAATGGCTTGACCTTTGATGTGGGGTACGAGGTGAATAAGTGGGGTTTTAGCCACACACAGTTCGTAGCATTTTACCTTCAACGTATGGGCTACACTCGAGACGTTCCGTTCTCGGTAGCAACTGGACTTTCGTCGACCAACAATCGAGGGAACCTCACTACCCTAGCGTCAAAAATTCAGGCGGTGTCGACCTGGATTGAGGTGATTGTGCGTGACTCAACGCCACCTCCTAGCCTTGGAGAGGCTCAGTTTGGTTTGAGTGCTGCTGAGATCTCACAGCTCCTTAAGAGCGTGAGAACGATGGCCCACTCTCAAACAGCTATCCTGTGGCTTGAGCCCAAGAACTAAACCCTGAGCGAGGGATCTTTCAAAAAGCACTCGCCCTGCTGTTCCGATTCATTTTTCAAAGGTGAATGAGGCTGGGTTTAGTAAAAGCCGTTACCTTTGCTTTCTCACAGCAGGTCGATATGGACAGCCCGCTAAAAGCCCGCATCACGGACAGGTTGTAGTCGCGTCAGGGTGTGAAAATACTGTCTATTCAGGATGTTATAATTTTTTTGAAAATAAGACACAGAAACTAAAGAGCCTGAATCCCGTTCCGATAAACCTTCTGTTGTTAGAATTGAAGGAGTTTGCATGGGAAGAATAGCTCGGTCGTATCTCCTCTCGTCAGTTGTTGTTGGTCTTATAGTTGTACGCCCTGCCTCTGCAGATCTACCCGCGAGGGCGGCCTGTAACCAGCAGTGTAGTGAACTTGTTTCGGCAATGAGCGGCGACTCCAGCTCATCAGCTAGTTTTAATAAAGCCCAGCGCCGCAAGGTCTTAAATGCTCTGGGTAGTTTGGTCAATCGCTGTACCGTGCTCTGTGGATTTAACGTTTTGTCGATGGATACCCTGCAGGCGTTGACGAGTTACCTGGCACAAAGGGATCAAGAGGGTGGGATGAATCAGAGTACTCGACGTCCTGGAGGCGCTAGAGACCCGGGTAACCAATTTTTAAGCCCTAATCCAGCGCCCAACGTTGGGCCAACGGGAGTTACTGGGCCTACTGGGGCTACTGGGTCGACTGGGCCTACTGGGGTGCCGAAAATTCCATGGCCGATAGAAGAGAATTAACTGCTAACGGTTAGTCGTTTACTTGGGAAATTGCGGCAAATCGGGTTGGATATAGATCAATAATTTCCTTGAAAACATAATCCATACGTCGCAAGTCGTAGGCCCAATTTTTTTCT
>Ga0169931_10000991_pt1 | contig 47018 bp, 46 predicted proteins | sample Kivu_15m_20L_FD_129675 | JGI IMG/M metagenome (GOLD analysis project Ga0169931, IMG submission 129675) | Freshwater microbial communities from Lake Kivu, Western Province, Rwanda to study Microbial Dark Matter (Phase II) - Kivu_15m_20L... | ecosystem: Environmental > Aquatic > Freshwater > Lake... | reverse complement strand
TTTGCAGTATTAGCAGGGCCACCACCAACTACCGCCTTACGCTCTGTGCCATCTGGAATTAAATCAATTAATACCTCACCACATACCCAAACCTGATTACTCAAAGTAATTCACCCTTGCGAGATAGAAACTCAGTTAATACCTCAACCCCTAATAAATGGTCCTCTACCTGTGGCAATCCACTTACTAGTAAAACTCCAACAAAGCCCTCACCTTTTGTAATTAACGGCAAACCACCACCATGGATTGCATGGGTCTCATCTAATAAATTATTCTCTTTATGCCAATCAACACCTCTTTCCTCAGCACTTACCCGCTCATAAAGCGTTGAGTGGTGTTTAAGCATCACAACTCTTGCCTTGCGATCTATCCACCACTGGTTCTCACTAGTAGATCCAGGCAGGGATGCATGGTAAATAATCCAATCACCAATTCTTACCTCAACTGCAATAGGCAAGCCGCGCTGGGTGCCAAATGATTTAGCAATCTCACCTATCTCTATAGCATCTGCCACATCTAATTTAGGCAGCGTAAGTAAGAGCTCCTCTTGTAATAGCCCAGAGGTAGTAAATCCACCGGTAGTAGCCATGCCCTAACTCTACGACCTGTAGTAGAAATCTTTTAATTGGTTAAGATAGGCGTTGTCATGAATCCAAAATCAGTGCGCTACCTTGTGGATTAGTAGATCATTTCTATGTTAGTGCTCCAGGTAATTGCCAGAGTAAACCTTGGCGGAACAGCTAAATATCTATTCACTCTAAGTGAGCAACTACCAAAATTGGGTATTAAAACTGTAATTGCTACTGGAGATGTACAGGCAGGTGAGATTGAAGACCCAGGGCTAAAGAAAGTTGATTATATTAAAATCCCAAATCTAGGGCGAAAGCTAAATCTCAGAAATGATTTTAAAGCCTTTTTAAACTTAAGAAAAGCAATTATTAAACTTAACCCCGACATTATCCACACCCACACCTTCAAGGCTGGTCTACTAGTTAGATTACAAAGAAATAAAATAGAGCAATTACTGGGTAAGAAAATTAAGTTTATTCATACCTTTCATGGTCATCTATTTGATGATCCTCAATTTAAAGGAATAAAAGCTTTAGTCATTTCGATAATCGAAAGATACCTTGCAAAAAAGAGTGATCAATTAGTTACCGTAGGAGTTAATGTTAAAAAGGATTTAGAGAAACATAGAATTAGATCAAAGAGAGAAACTATTTCAATTCCACCTGCGGTATTGCCTTTGAAGTTAGAGAGTAAAAAAACTGCTTTGAAAAAGTATAAAATTAAAAAACTTTTCAAGGTCAGAGTTTTATGGATGGCTAGGGTGACTGGTGTTAAAAACCCAATGCGCGCTTTAAGAGTTGCTGCTGCTCTTCCTGATATAGATTTCTACCTTGCCGGCGGTGGAGATTTACTCCCTGATGTTAAAAAATCTGCTCCAAAAAATATGAAGGTGTTAGGATGGCAACAAGCCTCAGATTTATTACCTATTGCAGATTTAGTCCTATCTACAAGTGAGAATGAGGGGATGCCGATTGCATTAATTGAGTCCCAGCTTGCTGGCATCGCCGTTATCGCTACAAATGTTGGCTCAGTGAGTGAAGTAGTGATAAACAATGAAACTGGAATTATTTGTGATAAAAATGATGACCAGTTGATAGTGGCAGTAAAAAAATTAGCAGGTGATAATAAGCTTAGAGTTAAATATGGTAGCGCTGGAAGGTCAAATGCATTAAAACTATTTTCTATAAAGAATTTTACAAATGCCCACAAAAAACTATATCTACAGGGTAGGTAGACCAGCGATACTTCCAGTGCAATCAAATAGATAGGTTGCACAGCTTCTCAATTTATCGACATCTAGCCCAGTATGTCTTATCCCAACAACTGCAAGATCAAAGGCTGATTTATCTAACGCTATTGAATATGATTTATCAAAAGTTTTCACAATTTCATCATGAAAAGAAACTACACAGCCCCTTCGCTCTAACTCCCTCCAAAGCTCTATTGATGGACTTTGCCTAAGGTCTGCCACATCTTTTTTATAAGAAAGTCCTACAATACAAATTCTCTTACCCTTTAAATCATTTCCCAAAATCTTTTCTATCCTACTTACAATATAAAGTGGCATATTTTGATTCACTGTTGTTGCTTGCTTGATAAAAGTAGCTGTTATACCTAGAGATTCTGCCTTTTGCTCGAGGTAGATTGGATCAATTGGGATGCAATGGCCACCCACTCCTAAGCTTGGCGTAAACTTCATAAATCCAAAAGGTTTAGTTGCGGCGGCATCTATTACCTCATTTGCAGATATTCCAAATTTTTCAGCGATCTGAGCAAACTCATTTACTAGCGCGATATTTACTTGGCGAAAAGTATTCTCAAAAAGCTTAGCCGCCTCGGCAACTTCAGGTGAGGGGACTTTTTGAACATGATCACAAAAGCTTTTATAGAATTCAAACGCTTTCTCAGTTGCAGCATCAGTAAGACCAGCTATAACTCTTGGAGTATTTTTTATACTCCATTTCGTGTTTGCAGGATCGATCCGCTCAGGAGCTGCTGCGTATAATAGTTTTGCCTTAGTGATACTACTTATTGTTGCTTCAACTATCTCTCTAAGTGTTCCAGGATATGATGTGGACTCATTAATAATTAATGCGCCATCTTTTGCTACCTCTCCAATTAATTTTGCCGCTGACTTTAAATAGGATAGGTCTGGTTTATTATTAATATCTAATGGGGTTGGAACAGCAATAATATAAATGTCACAACCTGTGATTGTTTTTGAATCAGCAGTTGGAGTGTAGTTTGGGATGTTTGCTTCAGATAACTCAAGTTGGACAATTACTTCATAATTTATATCAAAACCAAAAACATAATTCCCTGCATCTGCTGCCGCCTTGGCTAACGGTAGGCCTACATAGCCTTGTCCTATAACTGCAATCTTCATCTAACTAGATTACCTGAAGTTGGCTTATGAGCCACTAATTCCCTGCCAACTGCTAGCAATAATATCTTTTAAGGTAAATTGTGGTTGCCAATTTAATTCCGTTCTCGCCTTTTTTATATCAGCCAATAGAACTGCGGGATCCCCTGATCGAGGCTCAACTACTAAACTTTTTATGCCACGCGCAGTAACCTCTTGCGCAGTATTGATTACCTCAAAGACTGAAGAGCCATCACCTGCTCCTAAGTTATAAATTTTATGCTCTCCAGTTTGAAGCTGCTTTATCGCCAACAGATGAGCTCTGGCTAAATCCTCTACATGTAGGTAATCTCTAATGCAACTGCCATCTGATGTAGGCCACTTATCTCCAAAAACTTTTATATTACCTTCTTGTCCTTTACTTGCTAGTTGTTTTATCAAGTTGGGAATTAAATGGGTTTCTACATCACGTGTTTCGTTAATCCAATTTCCAAGAGATGTTTTATAACTACCACCAACATTAAAAAATCTGAAAGAAATGGCTGCTAAGCCATTTTTTGTTTCATTTGCAAGTAATTGGTCACAGGCTAGCTTGGTGTCCCCATATGGGCTTACCGGTTTGCATGAGGTGTGCTCAGAGATTGGTAGGTGCTCTGGCTGACCGTAAACTGCGCAACTTGATGAAAAAATAATATTTAAAACATTTAGTTGTTTCATTACTGCAAGTAATAGTTTAGTTCCCTCTATATTCACGTGGTTATAAAGATCTGGTTTTTCAACAGACTCTCCTACTAAGGATTTTGCAGCACAATGAATAACTAGGTCTATGCCTACTAAAGCATCATTTAAGGACCGCTTACTTAAAATACTACCTTCGATGAAATTTGCTCGCTTATCAACATTTTGTAATTTACCTACTGAGAGATCATCTAAAACTACAACTTGATACCCTTGATCTAACATGTAGGCAGTAAGAATTGATCCGATGTATCCTGCGCCACCCGTGATTAATACCTTACGTATCATCAAATACTCTTTGATAAGTAAATAGCAATTGCTGCAAAAAATATCGCAAATGACCAAATGGTAATAACTACCTTTTTCTCGCTCAATTCTTTATTTAAAAGTAGATGAGATACATGGTCTCTTCCGCCCTGAAAGGGTGATTTACCAAGGTATATCCTCGATACAACAACCTGGGTGGTATCAATAAATGGAATTATTAATATCAAGATTGGAATTATAATTCTATCAATCTGAGGTAATTGATTTATATCAATTCGGATTGATATCGCAGCCAGTAAAAAGCCGATATAAAGGGCGCCAGCATCGCCTAGATAGATAGAAGCTGGTTTCTTATTCCAAAAAATAAAGCCAGTACAACTGCCAGTAAGAGCAACTGAAAGTGCTGCAACCAAATACTGATTGTTATTTAAAGATATTATAAAAAATGCAAGGGAAGCGATAATTGCTATTCCGGTTGCTAATCCATCCATATTGTCAATAAAGTTCACTGCATTAATTATTCCAACCACCCAGAATGATGTTAACAATCCATTAAGCCACGGATTTTCTAGTATCTCTACTCCCGTTCCATTTATAAACAATAAAAGTGAAGTAATAAGGCCCACAAGAGATTGCGATATGAACCTAACTTTTGGTGATAATTCATATATATCATCTAATAGGCCAACACCTGCAATTATCACTGAGGGTAAAATTAATCCAAGATAAATCTCATTCTTTACACTTGAATCAATATTTAAAAAAGGTAAAGTAAGGGAGGCAATACTTATAGGAAGTGCGATCGCAAGGCCACCAAGATAGGGAACTGGCTTTCTTTGCTGCTTGCGCCCACCAGGATGATCCAAAACACCCTTTGATCTTGCTAGCGCTCTAAATAATGGGGTTATCGCAAATGCAGCTATTGCCATTACTAGAAAAATACCAAATAACTGCCAGGTGCTTAAAACCATAATTCTATGATTGCTTTTTCATGTGATCCGATAGTTCGGTAATAATTTCATCTAATCCTTTTTGAGGGCTCCAATTAATCGCACCTTTTATTTTACTAATATCCGGTATTCGACTATTTGGCTCCTCAAAATCTGATCCATAAACCTCTGAGTAAGGTTTAAATACAATCTGAGAGTTTGAGTGAGTTATATTTATAACTTTCTTTGCTAAATCCAAAATTGTAATCTGTTGATTTCCACCGACATTGAAAACATCCCCAATTGTACTGTCGGTCTTTAATAAACCGGCAAGGGCTATTACTACATCTGAGACTGCAGAAAAGGTACGTGATTGTGTTCCATCTCCATAAACTGTAAGTGGTTGATTACTTAAAGCAGCCGATACAAATCGTGGTAGCACCATTCCATAACTTCCACTCTGGCGAGGGCCTACAGTATTGAACAATCTTGCAATTGTTACCGGTAATCCTTTTTGTTTATTAAGTTGAAAGGCATATAACTCATCAATTGCCTTCGCTTCAGAGTAACTCCACCTAGCCACTTTTGGCGACCCAAGTATTCGATCTGAATCCTCACTCAATGGCTGATTTGGATTCTTTCCATAAACTTCAGAGCTTGAGGCAAGTAAAGTTCTTACCTGATACTTAGTTGCCAGGTTTAATACAATTTCACTACCTTTAACATTAGTTTCAAGGCTCTCTAGCGGGTGCTCAACTATGTTTTTAACACCAAGTGCAGCTGCTAAGTGAAAGCAGACTGTCACCTTAGACATCAATGTGTTAACTAAATTACTATCTAATATCGAGCCTTCAATCACTTCTAAATTACTGCTTGGACTAAGATTCTTAATACTCCCAGTGGATTGATTATCAAGTGCTATTACCTGAGTGCCCTCTGAAATTAACAACTCTGATAGGTGTGAACCAATAAAGCCTGCCCCACCGGTAATTAATATCTTCATTAGATTATTGTAAGGTTACAGAGTTACTTTAACCATTAATCCTCAAAACTCCTCATTATTCATCGATTTGACCCTTACTTTTATGGTAATTGAATCAACTTAAGGATTGGATTAAATGGATCCATTTCTCTCATTTTCATGAGAGCTGCATTTCGCTCTGCCTCGGGTGCATTTTGAGATAAAAATACTTGTTGCCAAGCCTCAAAGTTTCGTGGATTTAATGCCACCGCCTTTCTTGCCATATTTAAGGCTTGGTCAGGAAAGCCGCCTTTACGGAATAAATCACTTGCAAAATTCATATTAGAAACATTTTGCGGCCATCGCTGCAGAGCAGATTCAATCTTTGTAATATCACCCTTAAAAACTGTAGATCTAAATTGAGCATCTGCAATAAATGGAGGCAGTGAAATGATTAACCCAATAATTAATCCCGCACTAACAACTAAAATCTCTGAAGCATCCCGATTAGATAGCTTTACCGGTTGATCTTTCCTATTATTTATTTCATACCCAATAATTGCCCCTGCTAAAACCCATCCCCAAATTGCAATACCTATCTGCTGAATCGAAATTACAGATTGTGCTGTGTATGCAACCCAGGCAGCAAATAATGCAGCAAAGTTATAATCAAAGGAAGTACTGCGTTTAATTACTTTACGCGCAGAGATTAATACCATTAATAACAGTGTTACATAAATTAACAGAAGTGGGAAACCCCCACCACTTGATATATCCAGGAGTACATTGTGAGCTGAGTCAACAAATGAATTAGGGTTTCGATCTGCAGAGGCTTGATCTCGGTATAATCTAAAGTTATCTCGGTAACCGTCTAAGCCCACCCCAAATACTGGATTGCTTATTGTCATATTCCATCCGGCTTGCCAAAAATCTCCACGATATGAAACTGACTCTTTATATAAGAGTGATCTCCAAGGGGATTTTTGAAAAATATCTAAAACCACTGCAACAACGCCAAATCCTAAAGCGAAAAGATATAGCACTCTAAACTTTTTTAGTATGGGATTAGTTCGTAACCATAAATAGATCACTACCGATACCCCAGCTATGAAAACTAAGTAACCTTGTTGAGATTTAGACTTATACACTATATAAAGTGCTAAACAAATGAAGGCTAAATAACCCAATTTTATCGATAACTTGTAATCCTTATTAAGTAGATATGCGAAAGCTACAGTTGCGGTAATACCCATAAATGCTGCTTGAAAATTTGGGTTTCCAAAGAATCCAAAAACGATTATGTTCTCTGATATCCAACCAAATGGGTCAATTCCGATAGATTGCAGTAAACCATATGTTGCTGATAACACTCCGATAAATACCAATACCAAAAGTAGAAATCTAATAAATCTAAGATTGCTTACAAATATAGTTGCGGTGGTAAAAACCACAAACATAAGATAGGTTAAAAGAGCATTATTTCTACCGAAAACACCAAAAAAAGCATCCATAAAACTTAGGTTAGAAAAAACTGCTGAGATTAAACTCCAGAGTATAAAATATGTCAAAACCAACAGTATTTTCTTGTGTTCGTGCTTAATTAAATCATTACGATGAAGGACAACTAAAAGAATTAGGCTTACACCAAAAATTGCTAAAATCACCAATCTGGGTAGATTAATTGGCTCGTAAGACATAAACGGAGTCACCACTATCGAGGTAAGACCAGTACCCCAAAGTATAGATTTTTCAATCCTGCTCATACTTTTTTGCATATTACAACTTTACAGTCAAGAGTATATAAATACCGAAAGGCGACCCCTTACGGGATCGCCTTTCAGCCTTAATTGAAGTTAATTAACGACGCTTAAGGATTAACTTCTGTAGTGCCTGAATCTGTTTGTTGATTGATGCGATTAAAGCAACAATCGACTTCAGCACATCAGCATTAGATACTGCTGTTGTAGCTGACTTAACAGTCAAGGTTACTGGAACTACTGCTGCAGAAACTGCACCTGCAGCAACCTGACGAGCATCAACTACTGGGAATATAAGCTTTCCAGTATATGTACCCTCAGTTGCTCCAACGGTATATGTATAGGTTAATACGCCATCTTCAATTGTGTCGGCAGATGTTGGACCAGTAATGGTCTTATCAAGCCCGCCAATTGAGAATGATGGTGTGTCCTGAGTATTTGTGTTTGCGACTGCATCAACACCATTTGCAAGGTTTCCTTTTGAATCCTTGAATGTAACTGTTAATTTTGCAAGATCGCCAGGAATATATGACGCCTTATCCCATGAAGCAGCATAAGTAAGTGGAGCGCCTGCACAGTTAACAGCTAATGCATTTGACTTCACAATTGTTCCGCTTGCATTGGTATAACTAAGTCCGACTGTTCCTTTACCTGCAGTTGCACCGCAAGTAAATTGAACTTTACCAGGGGTGACAACAAGAGCAGAAGAAATTTCTAGTGTCGTTACTTTAGTTAAAGCAGAAGCTGTACCTGATCCATTAACTGATGGATCGTTTAGCAATGCTGAAGCTGCATAATCTGTATTAGCCGCAAGTGGGCCAGTTGAGTAAACTGCTGCACCTGATGCATCATACATTTTATAGTAGGCATTGTTAGCTGAACCAGAAAGTTTACCGATTACTGGACTGTAAAGAGTCACCTTTGCAACTTCACCTAGGAACTGCATTGTCTTTGAACCAATAACTGCTCCATTCCATGAAACTGTAACTGTGGTAATTCTTGGAGCTGTATCTGGGTTTGAAACCTGCACCATGTAGTTATCTGGTGTAGATGTGGACTCATAATCAGTTGTAGTTGTTCCATCTTGTGAAACTGTTGCACCAGAAGATGAACCCAAATTAACCAATGCACCATTCGTTGCTGTTACCTGAAGGAGTCCATTAGAGGCGGCAGAAATGGCAGTTCCGTATGCATCTCTTACGCGAATGTTTAAGAACATATCGCTTGAGTACTGTGCTGCACCAATATAGGTTGACATGTCAGCTTCTTTAGAAATGTCACTACCTGCTGCAACTCCATTAACAAATGAGTAGACAGGGCTAACCGCTCCAGCTGTTGAAGCTGCAACGATTGACACAGTAATTTGACCTTCTAGATCACCAGTGGCTAAGTTAGCAGCTGCAAGAGATGAGTGACCTGTGTACAAGCGTATGGTCATTGTGGTTGCACCTGAATTTGGTTTGGCTACAACTCCAAAGTTTGCAATGGCTGCACCGCCACCACTTACAAGTGTTGCAGTTGAATTCATACTTGTTCCTGTAGATGATGAGAAAGTTCCACCAGTAACAGTTATGGCTGAGAACTGATCCGCCTGTGTGGCTGTATATACGCTTAGAGCTCCAGTTCTCAAGATAACAGCTGTGGTAGTTGTACCAGCTGATAGACCACTAGCAATATCTGACACATTGACTAAACCAAGTGATCTGGCCGATACGGTCGCTGGATTAGCGCCACCCAAAGTAGCTTCAGGAGTTCCAGTTGCGCCCGAAACTGCTGTAAGTGCTACACCAGATCCAGTTGAGGATGGGATTGTTGCAATAAACAATCGGTCGTAATGAGTCAGTTGTGGATTTGTGGTTGTTGCTGTTGCCAATTGGTTATTGGCTTGCACAGTTGCTAACGCAGGTGCACCATATGAAGCTGGTGCTGAAACAACAGAGATAAACCCTGCAGTCAAAGCAGTGACAGCAACAAGTGCAATGCGTTGCTTAATTGTCTTTGTAGACATTTATTTCCTTTCGTTAGTCAGAATCAGGAATTTCCTAAGACTGGCTCGAAGATCTTTCGATCTTCTAATTCCGTCTCCTATGGCACACACGTGTAATGCCAAAATGAGCCGGAAACCTAATTTATTCAGTTAAGGCTTGGCCTCCATCTGATTGGTCAAGAACGGCGAGCATTAAGGTTACTGTCTCAAGTTGGGCAACGGATAATGCCATATGGTCTTCGTACTCTGTTGCGAAAATTGTATTACTTACATTATCAATAGACGGATTTGTAGTAGGAGTAGCCTTGGGTTCACTATTAGTTACCACTGATGGAATGTCTTGATTCTCTGACAGTTGAGAGGAAGTTGTGGTGATTGTGGTATTTGGTTCGCTACCAGTTAGTGAATTAAGTCCTAAAAATGCTGTTAATACCAGGATAAAGGTAAGTGCAATCTTTGATGATTTACCGGCAATCTCTGTTGCCTTTTTGTAAGTAGTAGATAAAAGATCTAATGCGGTCAGGCCACGTGCTTCATCAATAACAAGTTCTGATAAAACCTTACGTAATGATGCACGAGCTCTTGAGACAGTGTGACGAACAGCTGACTCTTTGATACCAAGTTCTTTTGCGATCTCAGCAGTTGAACGACCTTCAACCTCCCACATAACAAGAGCTGCACGCTCTGCTGGGGATAGTAAGGAAAGTGCTTGACGAATAATTGCAGCATCTTCTGCAGCTGAGATTTCAACTGAGTGATCTCCAGAAACCTGCCAGGCGGATTCAACTTCAGCAGAAGCATCATCTAGGGCCACAAGGTTTGGGCGTCTGTTTTCTGCTCTAAATAGATCAATGCATAGATTTTCAATTGTGCGGTGTAGATAGGAAAGAGCGTGATTATCACTTGATAATTCAGGGGCGGCTAGCATGAACTTAACTAGTGCCTCTTGGGTGATCTCTTCAGCCTTCGTTTGATCTTTAACAATCCGACTTGCATGGGCGATTAACTCAGATCGGTTTTTTGTATAGAAGGATGAAAATTGGGCAACACTCCAAGACGCAGGAGTTGAAGACTCAACTGCCTTGGATTTCTTGGCCTTAAATGCCATTTGTTTTGCCCCTTGATTTACCGGTTTTGTCTTACAGAGCCAGCCGTCGCTGCCTCTATTCACCTCTACGGACTAGGTGAGCATTTGTAGCGTGTAAGGGATAAATCGGACATTTTGGTCAGAGATCCCAAAATCTGCAATTAGGGTAAAAGTCTACCATTAAGCAGGAATCAAATTCATTATCTACACTCGGATCATATAAGTATATGCAAATCCGAACTTAGATCTAGAGCCTAATGCTCTATTTAAAGACAAATTTGGTGGTTACTGAAAAATGAGAATTTGATGAGGTGGGTAAATGGAACGCAATAAGGCTATCTACTCTGCATATAAGCAAGGGGGCATTGGCATGGCCCTAGCTCACCTTTCTGGAAGAGTTTTTGGGATTTCAAAATTTTTGCGACCAGCATCAACTATTGATTTTAGGAAAGCCGAACTTAAATCAGCTAAATCTGCCAAAGAGTTTATTTCGCTACTAATAACAAATCATCAAGAAATTGATTACGCGCTTGAAGTGGCAAAAAAATTACTCAACGTAAATCTGTCGCAAAATGTTGGAAAATTAAATGAGCCTGTACGCTGGAATTCAGGTTTAGAGCTACAACATATTTTAATTGCATTAGTGCTATTAACAAAGCCAGAGGTTGTAGTAGAGACTGGGACTGCAAATGGTGCATCAGCTTCTGCGATTCTGGCTGGCCTTGAATTCAACAAGGCCGGACACCTTTGGTCTTTCGATATCAAACCAGCTAATCCAGTCCTTGTTGAAGAGCGATTAAAACAAAGGGCAACATTTGTAAAGGTCAGTGGTAAAGAAAGTGACCTATCTAAACAACTTTTAGCTATAAAACAAAGTAGCAAAGGTTTTAGTATATTTCTACATGATGCCGACCACTCATTTCTTGGGCAGCAATCTGATTATTGGTTAGCAAAAAGTAATGGATTTGATTTAATTATCTCAGATGATATCGATGCTAGCTTAGCTTTTTGTGAGTTTGCTAAGGCGCAAGGTGTTACTCTCTACGATTGTCCGAAATTTATTGGAGCAGTAAGAAATTTAAAATTATGAGAATATTAGTAACCGGAGCAGCTGGTTTTATCGGAGGAAATCTGCTTTCAAGTTTGCAGGAAAAAGGAATTACATCTTTAGGTATTGATTCCTTTACAAGTTACTACTCACCTCACATGAAGGAAAAGAGGGTAAGCCAACTTAATATCTCAGAAATAATTAGAAGAATCGACATTTGTAACGAAGATGAATTGCGAGGTGCTTTTAATGAGTTCAAACCAACTCATGTTGTTCATTTGGCAGCTCAAGGTGGGGTGCGAGCAAGTAAGATTGATCCAAAGCCATACCTGTCATCAAATCAAGTCGGCTTTCTGAATGCCCTATCGATATCCGAAGAATTAGGTGTTAAAAAGTTCATCTATGCAAGCAGTAGCAGTGTGTATGGTAACGCAGTTAAGGCACCATTTAAAGAGTCTGACCAGATTTCGGCCCCTAAAAGTCTATATGCTTTATCAAAGTTATCTAATGAATTAATAGCCAAATACTTGCCAATGAGAAATACAGAAAGAATTGGTTTGCGATTGTTTACGGTTTATGGGCCATGGGGTCGTCCAGATATGGCGGTATATAGATTGCTAGCTAGTTCACTTCTAAATCAAAACTTTGAGTTAACCGCCGCTCAAGATCTAAAGCGCGATTTTACTTTTGTAGATGATGTATCGAAGATCGTATTTGAAATTTTATTGAGTAATAATAAAGAACTATCTTCAAATGTATTTAATGTTGCCGGTGGTAAACCATATAGTATGAGCGAATTACTCACAATTTTAGAAAATTTAGGATTGAATCTTAAAGTAAACCAGAAATCACAGGATGAACTTGATCTTAATTTAACTCACGCTTCTACCGAAAAGATAAGAAAGTTTGGATTCTTTGTACCTGATACCCCACTAAATAGTGGTATTGAACAAACTTGGCGTTGGATAAATTCGCAAAGTAAAAATGACATAAGTAAGTGGTTGGAAAGTAGTGTCTAACAAAGCAGCTACATATGCTGCAATCCTTTGCACATATAACTCTAAGGAGACAGCCTTAGCTGCCCTCAACTCAATTTTAAATCAATCAATGAAGCCAAATGAAATCATAATTATTGATGATTGCTCGCACGATAATACGACTGAGCTAATCGAGAATGCTATTAAATTTTTGCCACAAGTTAACTTTGTTAAGAATGAAGTAAATTTAGGTCAATCTGCTTCCAGAAATAAAGCTGCCCAAATTGCAAGTTCTGAGATATTAGTTTTCTTTGATGATGATGACCTATCTAAGCCTGAAAGAGCTCAAGCCCATATTCAGATGTATCTAGCTTCTGCGGATATTTCGTTTGTTTCATCGAGTAAAAAATACGCAAATGGTTACTCTGTCGATTGCATAAATCAGAATTTAATGCTTAAGGATTTATCCGCTAAGGATTGGGTTTTGAAGCTGACTACAGGCCAGGCAAAATCATCATTAAAAAATCTATGGGTCCCATGTTCTACCTGCGCAGTAAATCGAACATACTTCATGGCCCTTGGCGGTTTTGACAACTCTATGAGGAGATTAGAGGATGCGGAATTTTTTGTAAGAGTTGCCATTGCCAAGGGTTCAGCATTGTGGTCTAGTGAAAATCTAGTTATTCGTAATGCCTCTTTTACTGGTGATAAGGGTGGAGAAATTGACACTCAGTTTGAGAAAAAACTTCTTGAAAAACATAAAAGTCTATTAACGGCTAGCCAGTACCGAAATGCACTTTCCCTTTCTGAAGTAAGATCTGCTTATTTTTCTAAGCAATATTTAAAGTTTTTTTATAGAACAGCTAAAAACCCAATACTTATGACTCAATCAATCGGCAGGTCTGCCAGATTCATAAAGCGGGTCATACATGACATAAAAAAGGGACGTTGATGAATCTTCTTTTTTACTCAAGAGCATATGCAAATGTTGCAGGTGGAGTAGAGAAAATGAGCCTAGACTTAGCAAGAGGATTAGTTGAAAGAGGTCATACCGTTACAATTATTTCGTTAGATCAGGAATTTGAGAAATCTTTTTTCGAATGGCCTGAAAAAGTCTCTTGGATCAAACTTGGAATCGGTTACCCTAACAAAAAGAATAATGTTTTAATTAGGTTGAGAAGAGTTCTAGCAATAAGAAGTGTTGTAAGGAATGGAAATTTTGATGCTGCAGTTGGCTTTCAGATTGGATCTTTTGCATTATTAAGAAGTGCATTATTTGGATTAAAGATTAAATCTATTGCAGCTGAAAGAAATGCTCCAACACTTTTTAGATTTATTTCAAATGGCAAATTCAAACGATTCTTTTCTAACCTAATTTTGTACTCTGCAGATTGTATTGCAGTTCAGTTTGATGATTATAAGAAGCTTTATCCCAAGTTTTTGCAGAATAAGATCATGGTTACTCCGAACTGGGTCGCTACTCAGATAAATATTAATCGTGAAATAGCTCCAAAAGTAGTTAACATATTGTTTATTGGAAGATTAACTTTTCAGAAAAGCGCATCGGTATTGATAGGAGCGCTTGAGTATTTACCTACTTATTTTCAATTGAGTATCGTCGGGGATGGCCCTGAGATTGAAATGCTCAAAAAATTGTCATCCAATTACCCTCAGAGAGTTGAGTTTTACCCACCCACAACTGATTTGGCAACTTTATATAGAGGTGCAAATATATTTTGTCTTACGTCACGTTGGGAAGGGTTTCCAAATGTTATTGCTGAAGCTTTATCTCATGGATTACCGTGTGTTGGATTTAAGGAATGCTCTGGTATACCACAATTAATATTTGATAATCAAAATGGATTTATGGCCAAGAGGATGGGTGATAAGAAATCTCTGGCCGAAGCTTTAATTTCTGCATCGCAACTAAAGACTACACCTTCTGAGATTGCCTCGACAGTTACACATTACACATTTGATAATTACATTAAGGCGTGGGAAATTGCGTTAGGTTAGTTAAATACCTCCCGATTTATTCCAATTAATTGAGCATCAGTGATTCCGAGAGCAGATTTCCATTCAGTTAAGGTTTTTGTATTTTCCTCTCGGTACTTAGCGAATTGTGCATAATCATTTATGCGATCGTTTGTTAGAAATATTCCCCTGCGCTTGGCTGCAAAAAGTGCAGGTACAATAAAAAAAAATCTAAACACAATGCGAGTAAATCCAATTTTATTAAATCTGACAAAACTATCTTTTAAATATTTAAAAATATTAGGTCTCATTTGCATGTCAGTTATCATTTGATCCCAATTGTCACGAATAGTTTTGTTGATTAATTTTTTCTTTTCTCGATCAAGTCTAAAGATAAATTGTTCGTGTTTAAGTATTATCCATTGATTAGTAAGTGCCAGGCGTTGATACAGATCTCGATCTTCACCTCTATATATATTTTTGAATGGACCATGAGATAACAAAAAGTCACGCTTGGCCATATGAATCTGTTTGCCTGAATACAAACAATTCCTTTTCATTTTAGTATCAAGTGCCTCAATTACTTTTACAAAATCAAGGAGATACGGACCGATAAGGTCGTCTGTGTCTATATGAAAAATACACCATTCACCCTTAGCCTCATAAATTGATAAATTTCTTGTAAATCCTAAACGACGTTTTTTGTCAGCTGCTAAACTGATGATTCGAAAATTTGTCGTTAATTCTGATAATTGCTGTAAAGATTCTAGACTACCGTCATTCGAACCATCATCTACGACAATGACTTCAAATTGCTCATTGCAATTATCAATAACAGATTTAATTGACTTTTGCAATGTATCATTCATGTTTCTATTGCAAATACAAATTGAGTACTTTACCATTTATTGTCCATTTCTTTATAGAATAATTTTAGAGGTAAAGTGTATACTTACCGTTATGGCCGCAGTTTTCGAATTGAACAAGAATCTACCGTTACCAGTTATTATTTTAAAAACACCTAAATTGGAACGCTCTCGAGTGTTAGAGGCGACACTTAAGGGGAAGAAAAATTTTCAAGTAAATTTACTCATTTCCACTATGGCCGAATCTTTAATTGATCTGGATAAGTTATTTATTGACTATGAAACTGAAGAACTCAAATTATTAGAGGGTAGGGAATTGAATCCAAGAGAAATAGCTTGTGCCTATTCCCATAATGAAGCAAGAGCTATTATTGCAAATTCACTCTCAGGTGGCATAATACTCGAAGATGATGCAAGATTGGTAAATTTAGACGCTTTGTATCTAATGGTATCTAGTTTTTTAAGAACTAAATTAGGTCAGAAGGCGATTTTAAATCTTACTGGCTTTAGAAATAATTCAGTTTCATCTTTAAATTCCCACAAAATTCATAAGTTATTTGGAATACCAAATTTAGCAGTTGGATATGCACTGACGCCTAGCGCTGCTTTAGAATTGATATGTTCCAATTCTCCAATTAAATACGTTGCAGACTGGCCAGATACCAAGTGTAAATACTATGTTCCTCTAAGTCCACTGGTAAAGCATGGGGATGAAAATAATTGTAGTACAATCATAAAAGATAAAAATGATTTTCGAAAAACAAATAAAAAAATTCTTATTAAGCAACTTTTTTTACACTTGCTGAGTACTAGATTAACAAAGAAAAAAATAAAATTAATTAAATATCTTAGATATCAATTCTTACGTAGAATTTACTGGTTAGTTGATTCTTTAATTCTTAAATTAATAATTCAAATATATAAATAATGTCTAACATAGTTTATGTAGTTGATAAACTTAATTCTGCATTATGGACCGCAGCAAATTCAAGACTAAAAATATCTGGAGGGCAAATTCTGTGTTCGAATCAATTTCTATCACCAAACTACTTGATTAATGCGATTCTTAAATCGGATATCAAAACTGTTATTTTCTGTTGGCGAAAGGCTTTACTAGATTTAAATGAGTCTTTTATTTCTAGTTCAAGGCTCTTTGAATTATATAATGAGAAAAATATAGTCGTTTTGATTCCAGATTATTTAGGATTAGATGATAAATTCTTCGAAACTGAGCATAAGATTCTAGATATGAGTCATAGTTACTACGTAACGAATAAGGATTTGTTTAAGCTGTATTCAAATAAATTTGAAAAGAAGCCAAGCGGTATACTTCATGATATTCCAGACTTAGAGTGCATTGATATTGTGAAAAAAATACCGAAACAAATAAAAAATCCAGGTGAAATACTCACGTTGATTTGGATTGGTAATTCAAAATGGGGGAAAAGACAGCGAGTATTTGACCATAAGGGATTTAAAGAAGTTGTCGAGCCATTGAATAAATATATTTCAATAAACTGTAAAAGTTGCAAATTAACTATTATTGACTCCAGTCAAGGCCTTTTACCATATATCGAGGTTTTAAGTAGAATACGTGAAGCGGACATTTTGATTCAAACATCTAAGTCGGAAGGTACAGGATTAAGTGTATTAGAGGCATTCGCACTTGAAACCGCTGTTGTATCAACTCCTGTAGGAGTTTTTGCCGAGGTTGTCCCGATTGAGTTTAAAGAACATTTCATTCGTAATAACATAATAGAAATTCATTCAAAGATACATCAAATCAATTTAAAAAAAAGCACAAGTATATTTCTTAAATTTTGGCAGGAATACTTAAATAGTGCATTAGCTGAACAAATAAACCATCCGACAAGGAAATCTATAGGTTATGAATTAAGAAATTCCAGCATTTGGGTTAAATTTAAGGTACTAGCTTTTTGGATGCTGAGATTTTTTGTTTATCTTAAAAATAAATAAAATTTATTCTATGGATTTTGTGAATTCAGAATATAATTTTGATAGGACTCAGGAATGCGCATTGTTTGTCCAATTTGGTTATTTTTTAAAGCTAAATTAAATTTTTCTTCAATTTTCATGAAATCTCTATTATTTGATTTTGATCTATTGAATACCCTGTTATACAAATCAATTGCCGCACGTGATAATATTTTTGATTCTAAGTTTGGTACCTGATAATTTATTTCTTTGAATTTAGAAGGCACCATACATCTACTCAACTCTAAATTTAATGTATCTTCTATACTTAAATATCGTGTTCCTTTCTTAACAAGTCTAGGTATATAAAAATCGTCATTGCAGCCTAAATTATCCCAGAACCATTGATCTGTGATTAGGCGTCTTGCTCCGAATGCATATGCTGCAGCCATTGCACCATTGGGATTTCCAGTCCACCATTTACAATTAGCCCACAGCCAACAATCTAATTCTGGTGAATTTATGGAACTATGTGCATAGTCTAAGGCAGGAAATTTATCACTTAATTTATTAAAGAATTTCCCTCCCATTCTAATTACTTGACCACCTAAATCATTTACCGCGTGACAGAATTCTCTGTAGCTCTCAACATCTGCATCTCTTACCTGAATTGAATCCAATGCAGTTGTTCTCGGCCCTCGAATATGCAAAGCAACAAACCACTTATTTTTATCAAAGCCGATACTCTTTAATTTATCCAAAGATTGCTCCCAAAGATGCTCAGGAAATTTAAGCTTAAACCCATCTTTAATTTCGGGAAATGCTTGGCCGGAATAAGCTCCAGAACAATGCTCTATCCTCCAATTATTGCCGCGCATTAAACTCAAAGCTAAATTATCCTTCTGTATAAATTTTAGGTCTTTTATGTTGTCAGTTGAACTGAAAGTCTTAATCTTAAGTGGGCTTTGTTCAAGGATTAACTTCATTAAGAATTGATTTGGAGACTGGTTTGGCCAAATCCCAATAACTCTTTCTGGAGTTTCTTTCGAATAATGTCCAATATATGAAGTTAGGAATCCTAAGTGCCCCAAATTCGAAGTGAACTCGGGAAGATATCGAATTGAATCCAAATTATCCGAATTTGTTGCATCGTTGAGAAAGGCTATAGCCTTGTATAATAAATCAATATAATGTTTATGCGAATAATTCCACATTCCCCACGAGAGTAAGTGCTCAAATTTTCCCGTTTCTAATGACTTATTTCCAAAATATTGATCTTGATTTAAGTGAGAGACATTTTTCAATGGCTGGTCACTTAACTGAAAATGTACAACAAGCTTGTTCGATGGAAAATAATTTTCAATTTTATAGATAAAATATCTTGCTTTAATTTTTTTACTGCTATTGCTAGCAATACTAGCAATCAAATAACAAAATCTTTTAGGAACAACTAATAAACCAAGCTTTACTGGAAGTAGCAATAAGAAATGAGCTAAAAAAAGAAATAACTTACTAATTGCACTAGGAAAATATTCCTCTAACTGATTTTTTGTAAGTATTGGAATCAATTTATACGCTCTTACAAATTTGTTTTCAAATTTCACCTCAATATTATACACTTTTGAGAACAATAGTTCTGTATTATTACATATAAATGGCTAGTACTTCGATATAAAGATATTGTCAGATAGCTGGTATCTCTTTAACATGTTTAAAATAAGTTAACCACTTTCTTCCCTAGCACGTCGAATCAAGGTTTTTGACTATGATATAGTTTTGATCTATTAACGAAACCAGTTTGGAGTAAGCATTAAACAAATAAAAGATACTTCGTTATCAAGGTCATTAGCCTTACTTACCTCAAAAGAACAAAACAAAATTAAGTTGATTATTTGTGCGCAGATCATTTTTAATTTTTTTGATTTAATTGGAATAGTTTTAATCGGTGCTCTTAGTGCACTTTCAGTACAAGGTTTACAGTCAAAGCCTACTGGTGATAGAGTTAGTAAAGCTCTCGAAATACTAAGACTGGAAAGTTTTAATTTCCAAACACAGGTTTTAATACTTGGTTTGATGGCAACTTCAGTTTTTATTTTAAAAACAATAGTTTCGGGCATACTCACACGCAAGGTCTTCTTGTTTTTATCTAATCGGAGTGCAGGAATTTCTTCAAATTTAGTTTCTAAATTTCTTTCATTAAATCTGCTAGCGATTCAAAAAAGAACTTCTCAGGAAATTCTTTATATAATGACTGATGGTGTTAAAAATCTCTTGCTTGGAATCGTTGCCATTTCTATATCTATTGCGGTAGATTTTACGATGCTTCTAATTATTTTTACCGGCTTGCTACTATTTGATCCGGTTTTAGCTGTTACTGTGATGTTGCTTTTTATGATCATGTTTTTCTTGTTAAATATTGTGTTGCGTCAGCGTTCACAACAAATAGGTAAAAAAATCTCAGAGTTATCAATTAAGACTAATGAAAAAACATTGGAAGTTATTCAATCATATCGAGAGGCTCTGGTTCGTAATCGCAGAAAATACTATGCAGATGAAATTAAATCACTCAAATTTGAGTTTGCCAGAACTGCAGCTGAATTAAACTTTCAACCATTTATTAGCAAATATATAATTGAATCAACTGTTATTATTGGAGCCTGTCTTGCAAGTATCTATGCATTCCTAACCAAGGATGCAACTCACGCAGTTTCTACATTAGTGGTTTTTTTAGCCGCTAGTATGAGAATTGCGCCAAGCGTATTGAGAATCCAACAAGGATTGCTTATGATTCAAGCAAATACGGGCTCAGCTGAGGGTACATTTAGATTAATCAAAGACTTAGATTATAACTCACTACTTGATACTTCTAATGAAAGTTTGACTTTTGCGTACGACAGTTTCAGGCCTGTGATTAAAATAAATAAATTAGATTTTCAATATGATGAAGTTACTTCGTTTAGCGTACAAATTCCGAATTTACAAATTGAAAGTGGAGAAACACTTGCAATAGTTGGTCCTTCTGGGGCAGGTAAATCTACATTTGTAGATCTATTACTTGGAATTCTAATTCCAAGACATGGTTCTATACTTATTTCCGGAGTAGCACCTTCTGAGGCGATCACTAAATGGCCTGGGGCAATAGCGTACGTGCCACAAGATATTCTAATATTCTCTGGGACGGTACGGGATAATATTGTTCTTGGCTTTCCTGCTTCTTCAATCAAGGATGAATTAGTTTGGGCAGCACTTGAAAAAGCTCAACTAAAAGAATTCATTCAGTCGCTACCGATTGGATTAAACACTGAGATTGGTGAGCGAGGAGCAAAGCTAAGTGGAGGGCAACGCCAACGCCTAGGGATTGCAAGAGCACTTTTTACAAATCCGAAATTATTAGTATTAGATGAAGCAACAAGTGCTTTAGATAATACAACTGAACTGGAAGTGAGTAAATCTCTAAATAATTTAGTTGGTGAAGTTACAACGTTAATTATTGCCCATAGGCTATCTACGGTTAGAAAAGCAGATAGAGTTTTATATTTTGATAAGGGTAGAATACTCGCTCAAGGTACGTTTGATGAAGTTAGACAATTAGTACCAGATTTTGATAAACACGCAAATTTAATGAAAAATATATAATGAGAATTAATACTAGAAAGTTAAAAAATTTTGCTAAATCTAAAATTTCAAATCACTTATTATTTTTAACATTATCGAATTTATTAAATTTATTCAGAAAAAATAAAATATTTTTTTTTCGTAATCAAGATCTTATAAAAGTCGTAGCAATTAATGAAAAAATAACTTGGAACACTCACAAGTCCAGAATGCATTTATATAAAAATGGCCTAGAAAATCGTGGTAGAAGTTTGGGTAAGTCTTACTTACTACAACATATAAGATTTAAAGATGGTGATCTCGTTATTGATTGTGGGGCTAATATGGGTGATCTGCAAATTTATTTTAAAAATATAGGAGTAAATATTGAATATCTCGGCATAGAACCTAACCCATTAGACTTTAGGTGTCTTGAGTTAAATCTTTTGCCAAGAAACAAAGCTTTAAATATTGGATTATGGGATCAAAATAAAGTTTTGGATTTTTACATAGACTCTGAGTCGGCATCAAGCTCATTTATTCCAGGCCCAAATTTTACAGAAATTATACTGATAGAAGCAAAAAGACTTGATGATTTTCAATTTGAAAAGCCCATAAAACTGTTAAAAGTTGAAGGCGAAGGAGCTGAGCCAGAGATACTAAAAGGAGTAGAATTATTAATTGATAAAATCGAGTATATAAGTGTTGATGTTGGGCCCGAAAGGGGTGTTGATCAAACTACTACTAGAACTCCGGTAATTGATTTTTTGTTACAAAATAAATTTATAATTGTAGAAGAAAATCCCTATCACAGAAAAACTATTCTTTTTAAGAATATAAGCTTCAAACTATCGCCAGCATGAATTGGTCTATAATGATGTAATGTACAAATTAATAATAGGTGCTAGTGGTTATCTTGGAAAGGCTATAAATAATCAACTTAAACAGCACGGTTATAAAGTTTTAGGCTATAAGTCCAAGACAAAAAGTCCTTCCTATAAATTTAGTCTTGATCAACTTAACTTCATCGACGAATTAGAAGATGTCGACGAAGTTATTTTAACAGCTGGTATATCAGGTAAAGCTGTATCTTTAAACCCGAGCTTATCTTATAAGATAAATGTAGAAAATACTAAGAAATCAATTGATGAGTTTACCAGGAAAAATATATTTATTAACTTTATCTCATCTAGTGCCGTGTTCAACATACAGCAAAATTTAGCTCATGAGGATGATCTACCTAAACCTTTATCATTGTATGGTCAACAAAAATTAATTATTGAAAATTATTTGATTGATAAGTGTGTAAACGGCAACAAGTTTAGGATAATCAGGCCAACTAAGGTCTTATCTCTAGAATCAAATATAATTGCAGCTTGGCTTAATAAATCCGAGCTAAGTGATGATATTGAAATAAATCCAACTATAAAAATTGCTCCAATTAGTCTAAAAAGTTTTGTTGATTCTCTCTTAAAAATATTAATGAGCGATACTTTTGGAACATTTCATTTATCTGGAGCTGAGACAATTAATCTTATAGATTTAATCAATGCTCTCCAGGCAAAGAAATTTTTCATAAAAGACCCGAGTATAAAAATTTCTGAAAGTTATTTTGATGATAATGCATCTATACTAGGAATGCAAAAAACTTTAGAAAAAGTTGGAATTAAACCGCAAACTTGTAAAAATTTTTACAATGATTTGTTTTTATTTAATCTGTAACATTAAATTTTTTCATCAATTGTTCTTAAAGTTTGACTTTGTACCTAGTCAATGAGGATACTTTAATAAGAAATGGGTAAAGTTGTCAAACTATCACAACGTACATGATACAGTATTAGGTTGTACTTGCTGAAAATTACGCGTATGAGTAAATTTAATTGAGAATTTGATAGTTTTAATTAAGAAATGTATTAGTATTGTTTGAGTAGAAACTAGGGAGACTAAGTTATAGTGAATTTGTATATAGATTTATTGGAATCGATGCTACGTATGCGGTATTTTGAAGAGTATGTGTCTGAAATTTACTCAAATGGGTTGATTAGGACTCCTGTGCATTTAGGAATTGGTCAAGAAGCGATTGCAGCGGGTGTCTTGTTAAATAAATCTCCGACAGACGTTGTATTTTCGCATCATAGATGTCATAACCACTTTATAGGTTGTGGAGGGAATTTAAATCAGCTCGCAGCTGAGTTACTAGGAAAAAGTGATGGAGTATCAGGTGGGCGTGGTGGATCAGTGCATTTAGTGGATAGGGATAATGGATTTCTAGGTTCAACTGCAATCATGGGCGAATCGGTTTCTTTAGCTGTTGGTGCTGGATTTGGGTTAAAACATCTTAATAAAGATGCTGTTTCTATCGTGTTCTTTGGTGATGGAGCAATGGATGAAGGGGTAGTTTGGGAATCTGCTAATTTTGCTGCTATTCATAATATCCCAGTGTTATTTGTTTGTGAAAACAATAGTTATAGTGCTGAATCCACCTTGAATTTGCGTATGCTCCAAGGAACATCATATACGTCAAGGTTTAATTCACTTGGAATAAAAACTTTTAGTCTTGACGGTAATAATGTGCTGGATGTTTACCATACGATTAAGACAGTTTTTTCGGACATAAGGAGCATAAGCATCCCATATTTTATTGAGTTCAAAACTTATAGATGGAAGGAGCATGTAGGACCAAATGAAGATTTATTTAAAAATAGAGCCTATAGGAGCGAAAAGGAGTTAGAATATTGGAAAAATCGCTGTCCGATTAAATTATTGATTTCAAAGATTATTGAAAAAAATCCGGATGATCGAGAAATAGTGAAAAATATGCAAAAGAAAGTAAATATTGAGGTTGAAGAGGCTTTTACTTTTGCAAAGAATTCAAGCTTTCCAATGATTGATAGCCTAAATAGAAATGTATTTTATGAGGAAAATAATGGCAACTAAAAAAATGACTTATGCAGAAGCTATATCTAATGCTTCGGTTATTGCCCTAGGTAAAATAGAAAATACCTGTTTTTTTGGAATTGGAATTTCCTCTAGCATGGGTATTTTTGGAACCACGCTAGATGCATACGAAATTTATGGATCTAGGTATCTTATAGATACTCCTGCAATGGAAAACTCTATTGCAGGAATTGCTGCGGGTGCCTCATTGGTAGGTTTAAAGCCAGTCGTGGTACATTCAAGAAATGATTTTATGTTTCTCTCATTGGATCAAATTGTAAATGTATATTCAAAGTGGAATCACATGTACGATGGAAATGCAGGGCATATTGGAGTTGTTACAAGGGGAATAATTGGCAGAGGGTGGGGCCAAGGAGCAACTCATTCTCAAAGTATTCAAGCGACGTTAGCACATTTTCCTGGTTTAAGAATTGTCATGCCGGCATTTCCAACTGATGTTAAAGGTATGTTCTTATCAGCAATAACCTCAAACGACCCAGTGATTATATTGGAGCATAGAAATTTATACTCAATAACTGAGGATGTTAACGAAGGATTTTATCAAACTCCACTTGAAGGGGCTAGAGTTATAAGAAATGGATCAGATTTAACAATTGTTGCTTCCTCGATCTGTGTTCATGAATCTTTAGTGGCCGCAGTAGAATTAGAAAAAGTAGGAATCTCAGTTGAAGTAATTGATTTAAGAGTAATTCAGCCTTTAGATTTTCAAACAATTGCACAATCAATAAAAACTACAAGAAGGTTAATAGTTGTTGATACGAGTTGGACTAATTATGGAATCTCAGCTGAAATTGGAGCGAGAGTCTTAGAACTTGAATCTAATCCTTTAATTTCTCCCCTTGTAAGAATTGGTCAATCACCAAATCCTGCTCCTGTTTCAAAAGTATTAGAGGATCTTCATTTTCCTAGTGCTGACACCATTATTAAATTTGCTCTAGAGATTATTAAGCCAGAAAATAAAATCACCTATAATTTAAATTCAACTTTTGATGATTTTATTGGTCCATATTAATAAGTTTTTAGCCTCTAAAATAATATTCTTGTGAAACTTCTCGTAGTTCTGGTAAATATTTACGTCCCCAATTAACCATTTCTAACAATCCTTCTTCCCAACTTACTTTTGGTGCCCAACCTAAGTCCCGCTTAATTTTTGAAGAGTCAAGCCAATATCTAGCGTCCTGTCCCAAACGCTCATCGGTAACTTCACAAATTTGAGCTAGGGGCAGATCTAATGCCTCAGAAATTTTAACGACAAGGTTATAAATTGAAATTGGAGTATCTGGACCTGCATTATAAATTTCACCAATCGGTGCTTTTTCTGATACCAAGAAAATTGCATGAGCTAAATCGCGAGCATGTATATAGGACTTTTCTGCCTTACCGCCACCATGTAATGGTATTTTTTTTCCCATTAATCCACTTATGATTGCTCGTGGGATAACTCTATGCAGTAATTGACCGGGGCAGTAAGCGTTTGAGGGTCTCACTATATTCATAGGGAAATTCAAATATTTACATGCTGATTCTAAATACATATCAAATGCAACTTTAGATGCAGCATATGGGCTTGTGGGCTTGATTGGCTCCATCTCAGAGGTTGGGTGATTCACAGATCCGTACATTTCTGACGTTCCAATTTGGATAAAGCGCTCAAGCCAATTTCTAGAAGATAACGCCTCAGCTAACTTTGTAAGTGCCATTGAATTCGTTTCAAAAAATCTCCATGAATTCTTCCACGAAACTGCCCCTTCTCCTTGGGCGGCAAAATTTATAATGACCTCAGGTTTCTCCTCATCCAATAGCTCCATCAATAAATCAAATTCATAGGTGATGTGTCTTGTGAAGTAAGTAAAATTCTTATACTTTTCTATACCTAATGAAAATGGTTCTGCTCTTAGAGGATTGCGACCAACTCCAATAACTTTAGTAGTATTAGTATTTTCTAAAAGGTACATCGCAGTATGAATTCCAAAACTTCCCCCTGCTCCCAATATCAAATACTTCTTCGAAGTCAAAAATTCTCTCCTAATCGCTTCGCTTTAACCCTTACTCTACTATAGTCCAATAATAGTCTCCTTCATATCCAACTTCTTTAAAAAGCTCAATCCATTTCTCTGGATAGTCGTGAAACTCTGCGGTTAAAACCCACTGTTCAAATAACTTTTTCTGATCAAGATTACGATAAGAATCAACCTGTATAAATGAATTACCTTTTGATACCCTTGATATCTCATTCACTGCGGTTTTAACCAATTCCCGAGTCAAGTTATGAATAGTATTTATTGAAAGCACACAATCAAAAGTATTATTCGGAAATGGAATATCCGTTGCATTTGCTATATATAATCTGTCTTTAACTAAAGTTTCACAATTATTAATTGCATACTCTGATATATCGATACCATAGACTTCCAAGCCTGGGCAAGCTTGAATTAGGTCCTTTACCAAAAAACCTTTAGCACATCCAACATCAAGAACTTTCATTTTTGGCTTTAAATGATAAAAATCAATTATGTCTTGAGCAACTTTTTTCCACCTACCATCATAATAATACCCTCCATACCCAAATCTACGCTCACCATCAAAATACTCCTTTCCAAATTTTTTTGCGACTTTGATTGTGTACGCAGTTTTTTCAAGATTTCTTTGCTCTATACTCCTCTTCAATAAAGGAAGGGATTTCAATAAGTTTACTTCTCTCATTAGCATGTGATTTTCATAAATTGTTTATGCAAATTTATTATTGAATCAATAGATTTCTCTTGTACAATCAAAGGAAACTCTGTCTGGGATTTTATTGCATTAAACTCTCGCCTATTATTTTTGGGACTCACTATATCTGATTTCAATCTATGAATTCTAATTTTAGAAATTGAAGCTATTGCATTGGCAATTTCTAAAAAAGTAATAGCCTCACCCGACACTGCATTGTAAACGCCGACTGATCCTTTAGAAACAACTCGAGTAATTAAACTTGCAACTTCGGTAACAGATATAAAATCTCGTAACTCAGTACCCTCACCAAATAACGTTATCTCTTTATTTATAACTGCTTCTCTTATGAATCTATTTGGACCATAGCTATTATGTGGATCGCCAATGCCATAAATTGATGATGGCCTAATATGACAAATTGGAATATTTTTCAGGCTATCTATGATCATTTCTCTTGAAAAATGCATAAGACCGTGAATAGTACTTGGAGATGGAAGCACCTCCTCATTAATCAGGTTATCTGTCTCTGGATAAACAGCATCCGAACTAATATTTACAATTTGACGAAGTTTAATTGCTGAAAAAGCCTTAGCAAGGTTTTCAGCGATTATTACATTCTTTAAAAAATCTTGGATGGACTTGCATGGTACAACAGCTGAGATAGCAACTATTGTATCTCCTTCTCGTAAAAATTCTTTTAATTTTAAGTGTGCTGAACTGGAAGTAAGATCCAAATCCTCGCGCCCCAAAGAGACACAATTTATGTTTTGATTAGCAAAATTTCTTAAAACTTGCTTTCCAATAAAACTATTTTTACCAATAAGCACTACTCGTCCTAAATATTGCTCCATCTTAAATTATACCTTAGTGCTGTCTACTTGAATAAAATGTATAGTGCTTAATATTAAACTCTTTACATAAATTATCATCTATTAGAAAAAATGGGTCAATTATAATTTTCTCCTTAAGAATCTTAATAGATTCTCTATCAAATATATCTTTATAATCAGGCCAGGGACAAAGTATCAATAAAACATCAATTCTACTGATCATTTCAAGTGCGTCTGCCACTTGTTGTATATCACAGCCTTGAACCTCAACATAGGTAACTAGTGGGTCGTGAACAAATACCTTAGATCCTTGCTGTAGGCATTTAATTGTCATAAGTGCCGGAGAGTTCCTAATCGAGTTTGTGAATGGTTTGTAAGATAAGCCCCAAAAACCAAAGCTTTTAATCTGATTATTAATTCTACCTAATTCTTGAACAATCCGTATTGCCCAATTCCTATAGTAAACACTGGAAGCCATCAACGCTTCAAATATATCATTTTGAGATCCGCTCTGTGAAGAAATCATTGTTATCGCATTTAAATCACGTTCTATGTTGCCTCCGGATAATCCCAACCCAGGATTAAGGTAACGATACTTGCCAATTCTTTTGTCCAGCTTAATTGCATTTATAACTTTATTCCAGTCGCCTCCAATAATTTTACAAATTTCTGCCAATGAATTGGTTATCGCTACATCGCTTGCTAAGTAAATATTAATCGCAATCTTGGTTAGTTCGGCACTTACATAGTCCATTTCAATTACAGGACATTTAAATAATTCAAGAACCTCTAGATAACAAGCCGGTAGATTTTCATATTGTGATTTTTTCCCAATTATTATTCTCTCCGGATTTTTAGCTCGTTTAACAGCTTCGCCGAATACTAACGTTTCTACCTGATAGTAGATTGGATTTTTTTGATTATTGGATATTTGCTCACAAAATCCAGGAATACTCTGACTTAAAATGACAATTGGTATATCAGAACGAATTAGATTACAAATTTCTGTTATCATACTTTCAATCTGTGTTAAATTACTTAATGATTTATTATCAATCTCAACATCTTGTGAGATATAAATTAAATCGCAATCCAGTAAGGCATTAATATCTGAAGTAAATGTCTGGAGACTTTTATTTGATTTTAGAATATCAAGCAATCCAGGTTCATCTATTTTTGTGATAAACTTCTTTAATTTAGTGATTGTAGTGCCATCAGAATCAAAGCAGATTGTTCTAGTACCTAAGCTACTCAATACTGATGAACTGACTAAGCCTAAATGACTCAATCCAATAAAACCAATAACTGCTGAGGGTGAGTATTCCTTAATTTTAGTATTCATCATAAACTTTCTTAATATTTGAATATATCCATCTATCCTTCAATAAACTTACTGAAAAATTCATTTTTGATTTTTTCTTAAAATATTCATACTCCTTTTTAAAAGTTTTATCACCCACAGGTTCTATGATTCTATTTTCTAATGGCTTGCCACTAGGTAATTTGCGAATTAAATGAACAAATTCAGAGTCGCCCCATTTACATAGACTGCTAATCTGAATACTACCTTTTTCACCAATAATTTCGCACCGAAATGTGTTTTTCCAACTACAATAGGTCATACCGAGATTAAATTGTATATTTGACATCTCAAACGATAATTGAGCACTGTCAGGTGACATATTTTCAAGTCTTGAAAGAGTTGATTTGAGACTTTCTATTTTTTCAGCCTTAAACCAAAAATCAATTAAATCAAAAAGGTGTGACCCTAGATCGGCAAGTACGCCAGAATTTTGATCTCTCCAGGGAGAATTCTTTACTAATTGTGCGGTTCCATTCCCATAATAAAGATTACATGCGTATATTTCACCTAGGTGGTTATTCTCTAAAAAAGTCTTAGCTCTTTTTATATTTGGTTCAAACCTATGATTATAGGCTGTATACAAGAAAGTTTTTTTCTTTGAGGCAAGTTCTTCAAGCTCAAAAAAATTCTTTACCGAAGGTAGCATCAAGGGTTTTTCAACCAACACATGCTTTGAATTGTTAAGTAAATATATTAAAAGATCATATTTTGGTGCATCTGGGACCGCTAATATAGCTGAGTCGTAAAGTTCGAGAGGAACTTCCCTCACCGAAGAAAAATTAGCATTTTTATTTTGCGGATCTACTGTAAATACTAAATCATCACCGACTTCTTTGATTCTTTTAAGACCTTGTACTCCTAGGCCGACTACAATTATTTTCATTATATTTTTTAGCTCAAAAGTTCTACATATTTTTGAATCTCTTCTAATTTCAAAATTATTTCATTCGGTGATATCGGTTGATTACCATCATTTTCACACTCACATGCAGCCGCAATATTACCAATTATACTTGAAATTATTGCATTCTTTGTTTTAATCATTGACAGAGTTGAATAAGCTAATAAAGCATCTCCGGCACCTACTGGGTCAACTAAATTATTAACAAAACTATCCATAACAAAAAAACTTTCCGCTGATTCGTGGTCATCACTCAAACAAGTTAAAATTCCTTTGTCTCCCAACTTTAAAATAAGTAGTTTTGTCATACATACATCAAAAAGTTCACTCGCTAATGATCGAATCCCAGAATCCTGATCTGCTAATGCAAACCTCGCCTCACGTTCGTTAGGAGTTATTAGATCAAAATTTTTAAATTCTGTGATATTCCCCCATCTACTTGCGACTTGACTGTCAGCAACTTTAAAAATGCCTTCTGGAATTGACTCTATTAATAAAGGGGTAGTCCTTCTATTAAAAATTCCATGTCTGAAATCACTAAAAATAATTGCATCAGTTTTACTTTTTCTAATTTCAATTTTAAATCTATCCAGAATTTCGTCTGAAATCGATCTATTATCAAGTGTGTCAATTTTGAGGAGTCTATAATTCCCAACTACTATTGCATTTTTGTTTACAGTTGGTCTATTTCGATCAATTATCAAATTTGTTTCAATTCTTCTTTGGTCGAGATGATCTTTAACAAAATTTCCAAAATAATCTTCGCCTACAACCGAAGTTAACTTAACTTCAGCTCCTGCTGCTTTTAAGTGTTCTGAAACTATCCCGGCTCCGCCAACAAAGCTTCTTTCGCTTTCATACTTTAAGCTCATTGTAGGAGTTTTTATCTGGCCACCATACATCGTACACTCGGTATATCTGTCTACAATAATGTCGCCAACAACATGCACAGAAACACCTTTAAGTCCTCTTACAGTATCAATTAAATCTATAAATGAAATTTTAAATCGCGACATTAAGAACATTAATTTTTCTATCTTAATCTTAGGTGGAGCGAGGTCTATTAAAGTACTTGAGGAAAAAACAATGTCTCCTGGTGTAAAAATTATCTCGCCGCCATAGCTACTAACCTCTTTCGCCTCTTCACTTGTCTTGGAAGAAACCTCGGTATTAGATAAATATTCATACCCTTTTGCAAAGATATCTGGCTTTATCAACTTTATGTTTTGTAAAGGTGTTTCAAATTCATCTATAATTACGTAATCAACCAATTCATAAGCAGCCAAATTAAGTGCTCTTAAATCTTGTGGGATATGTGGACGATAAATACCTTTATTTATATGTATGTCAGAGGTAATGCTCACTACCAATATTGAACCTTTGCTCTTTGCGTAAAATAGGTGTCTTATATGCCCAGGGTGGACAACATCAAAAACCCCATGGCACATCACAACTTTTTTGGTTCTAGGGAATTTACCCAATATTTTTGCCAATTCACCTACTGTTTTTATTTTGCCTTTGTATCTTTCATCAAACTTAATTTCCATAATATTGCTGCCCTTATACTGTTCTTGGACTATTTGACATAAATTCAAACCAAGACTTTGTTGCAGTTTCAATACTATTTTTATCCCAAAGTGGAGCTTCGCTCCAGTAGTCAATATTTTCTAACATCTGCGAAATTCCTTCCTTAAATTCAACTTCTGGCCTCCAGTTTAAAAGATTTGTGATTTTATTTATATCAGCGAATGTAATCTCAGGCTCTCCAGGGCGACTTGGTAGGGAAATATGAGGTCCTCCCAAGATTGAAATTAATTCATTAATTGACCTAGGATTTCCACCGCCTAAATTAAATCTTTCCCCACTAATATTTGTCTGAGCAGCCAATAAAAAGGCTCTAGCGACATCCGTAACATAAACAAAATCACGCCTTTGGTTACCATCTCCTACCACTGTATATGGTTTCGCAGCGAGTTTTTGTTTTAAAAAAACGCCGAAAACTGCTCCGTATGAACCGTTAGTTTTTAATCTAGTTCCGTAAGCATTAAAAATACAAATTGAATTTACTGGAAGATTATAAACACGCGACCAATGAAATACGATTTGTTCTCCTAAATATTTTGACATCGCGTATGGATATAATGGAAAAATTGGGGCATTCTCGCTTGTGGGTACTTCGCTTAATCCATAACATGATGAAGAGGCAGCATAAATGAACTTTTTAATATGATTTTGTCTAGCAGCTTCTAACACTCTAACTGTTCCTTGTACATTAACATTAAAATACAAATCGGGGTTCTCGATTGAAGGAATTATTTCTCCAATTCCAGCTAAATGAAAAATATATGAAACATTCTCAAAAATTTTTGAATCTTTCTTAATATTTAAGATATCTATTTCATGAAAATAAAATAATTTATTCTTTCTGTGGTGCTCAATATTTGAGTATCTTCCTCCATATAAGTTATCAATTACATGAACTTCATGACCGCTCTTCATTAAGAGATCAACTAGATGACTCCCAATAAAGCCTGCCCCACCTGTAACAATAGATTTAAATGGAGTCATTTTATATTTAGATTTTTTATTCTTTTTACATTAAAATAAATATCATCAGTTAAGGAATTCTCAAGTTTGTTTGAATTAAATGCCATACATAAATCTAGTATTGCATCCTTGATTGTAAATTTTGGTGTGAAACCCAGCATATGATTAATTTTATCAGAATTAATGTGGTAAGACCTTAAGTCATCTGAATTCGTTACTTCAATTGAAATTGGACTTTTTGCAGGGAAATTTTCTTCGATCACTAGTTTTACTAATTTCGCAATTTGGCTAATTGTAAGATTTTCATTTCCAACGTTAAAAATTTGATTAGCTATAAGGGTAGTTTCGCTTTCCAACAATAGTTGCACCACAGCACAATAATCTTTAATATTCAAATTTGGGCGCATTTGTGAACCCCCAAACACAGTTATTTTTTGAGTATGATAAGCCAAATTGGTCAATATGTTAACAGACAAATCAAGTCTCTGTCTGGGTGAGTATCCACAAACTGTCGCAGGCCTAAAGATCACTCCATGAAATTTTTCATCTGTGTGCCTTAGTAACAATGGTTCTGACATTCCTTTGTACTTGTTATATAAAGTTAATGGAACTAGCGGATGATCTTCAGTAACGTTCAATTTATCCGATACGCCGTAAACAGAGCTTGAAGAAGCGTGTATAAATCTTTTGATACCTGCTTTTTTTGCTGCTTTAACCATTGGCTCGAATGCATCATAATTTACCGATGTAGATAATGCTTCATCTAATTCAAAGCTTGCGTCATTTGAAATACAGGCTAAATTAACTACCGCGTCTTGATTTACTAGCGCTTTAGAAAATGCTTTTACATCTCGGATATCACCCTTAATTACCCTCAATTTTTTATCATCAAGAGGTAAAAAATCCGCAGTAAAAAACAAAGTATCGTAAACTGTCACCTCATAGCCTGATTCCAAAAGTTGAGGAACAAGACTTGTGCCACAGTAACCAGCACCACCTGTAATTAGGACTCTCTTGTACAATTCCATTGTAAAAGCATACCTGTTTTGACCCAGAGTTAGTTAATTCCAGTAGACTTCATTAAGATAAAAGGTAAATGTTCAAGTATGATTATGGAAAGGGAATCTTTCGTGGATTTTATATCTAGGTATTTGAATGAAGTTAGCCAAATTGCATTAGCCCTGGATAAGAAAAAAATTGATGAAATGATTGACGAATTGGTGAAAGTTAAGAAATCACATGGGCGATTATTCATAATTGGTGTAGGTGGAAGTGCTGGAAATGCTGGCCATGCTGTAAATGATTTTCGCAAACTTGTTGAGTTGGAAGCTTATTCTCCAACTGATAATGTTTCAGAAATAACTGCTCGAACAAACGATGAAGGTTGGGAAACTGTTTTTGAGGGTTTCTTAAAAATAAGTAATTTATCTAATAATGACTGTTTGCTTATATTTTCGGTTGGAGGAGGAAATTCGGAAAAAAACATAAGTTTAAATATCTGCAAAGCTATTTCATATGCAAAAAACAAAAAAACTAAAATTTTAGCAATTGTTGGAAGGGAAGATGGCTATGCTTTCAAATATGCAGATACCTGTCTCTTAATTCCTACAGTCAATGAAAATCACGTTACTCCACATTCAGAAGCTTTTCAAGCTATAATTTGGCACTTATTAGTTTCACATCCTAATCTAAATTCAAATAAAACTAAATGGTGAGTCAATTTTGAAAAGTGCTGTATTTCTCGATAGGGATGGTGTCGTGTGTATGCCAATAATTCGAAATGGTAAACCATATCCTCCTAGCAGCACTAAAGAGTTAAAAATAATACAAGGCCTCGAAGAGGCTGCGCACAGTTTTTATAAGGCGAATCTAGAAGTAGTAATAATTACAAATCAACCGGATATTGGAAATGGTCATACTACTTTTGCTGAAGTAAATAAAATAAATGAAAAAATTATGAATAAAACCGGTATTGAGCATTTCTATATTTGCCCTCATATTGAAAGTGACAGTTGCTTATGTAGAAAACCCAAGGCTGGCCTCCTAATTAAGTCTGCTTTTGAGTTAGGCATCTCGCTCCAAAAAAGCTACCTGATAGGGGATAGATGGAAAGATATAGAAGCTGGTCAAAAGGTAGGTTGCGACACTTATTTTATTGATTACTCGTACAGTGAAAAAAAACCAACCCCACCATACACTAAGGTAACATCAGTTCTGGAGGCCTCAAGGATAATTTTAAATAAAATTGGAGCTGATAATGATTAATAATTTAAAAGTTAAAGTATTTGCTGATGGTGCTGATCTGAAAAGCATTATTAAAATGTCAAATGATCCCTTTATTCAGGGGTTTACAACCAATCCGACTTTAATGCGAAAAGATGGAGTGACTGATTATAAAAACTTTGCAAAAAATATTTTGAGTTTTATTCAAGATAAGCCGGTATCCTTCGAGGTGTTAAGTGATAATTTAGAAGAAATTAAGATACAAGCTGAAACTATATCAAATTGGGGAGAAAACGTGTATGTAAAAATACCTATAATGAACTCTCTGGGACATTCAACACTTGATGTAATAAAATACTTGTCAAGCAAGAGAATGAAGATAAATGTCACTGCTGTGTTTACAATTGATCAAATTTGTAAATCAGTAATTGCTTTAGATAAAGATGTACCCAGTTTTATTTCCGTATTTGCTGGAAGAATTGCAGATACCGGAAGAGACCCAATTCCGGTCATGAAAAAAGCTCTTGAGTGTATTAGAGTAAATTCCAATATCCAGCTTATATGGGCCAGCCCACGAGAAGTTTTCAATATTGTACAAGCAAATCAAGTTGGTTGTCATATCATAACTGCGTCACCAGAATTAATAAATAAATTAAATTTGCTTGGTAAAGACCTTGATGAATATTCTCTAGACACGGTAAAGATGTTTAGGACAGATTCGATAAAAAGTGAATTTACCATTTAATATAGTAAATCAAGTCATTTAATCAAGTTTAATATTCCCACCAATGTTAAAAAATAAAATAGATTTACAACGTTCAATTGATTTTTAAGGCACGAAAAATCTAGGCGTTCTTCCTGTAAAAAAATTGATATAATTCTTAGATGCAAACAAAAAATAAATCAGCCAAAAAAATAACGTTAGTGGTACTCAGCTATGGTAAGCAAGATTACTTACGAAGATTAATTTACCTGTATAAAGAATTGTCGTATCATTTGATAATTGTAGATGGCTCTAATTCTCCATGGAAGTCAGATAAATCAGGCGTTTTAGAGAATTTAAGTTGGGAATATTTTGCAATACCCTCGCCGCAACGAACATTTAAGAATTATTCAGAGAGATTCATTAGAAGTGTAAATCTAGTAACTTCACCTTACATGGTATTTATCGACGATGAAGAATTTTTATTCCCTTCTGGTATAAAATCAGCAATTAATTTCCTAGAAAGTAACCCGTCTTATTCAGCAGCTGGTGGTCAAATATTTGTTGTCGACACAGAAAATCAACATAGAGTTAGTACGTGGGGTAGAAAGTCAACAATGTTTGAATTATCCGAAGATAAATCAATTGATAGGATGATGAAGCTAGTTTTTCATCAAAGAACAGCGAATTTGATGTACCAAGTTGTGCCAACTGGTCTTTATAAGAAGTTTGTAAAAATCTTATCTCTATCTAATTTTGCGAATTCAATTCGATTCCATAGTTCCCTTGAAATATTTCAGTCATTATTTTTATCTCAACAAGGAAATTGGCAAATGCACAGTTACCCATATTGGATTCGAATTATTGGTCCTAGCAATGAGAATACAAGTGAAATCAATTTTCTTTCAGCGAGTGAGATTAAATTAATTTGTAGAAATTTGTTTAAATATGGAACTAAAGAATGTTATTCGCTTGAAAAAATCATGGATGTTTGTTGGGGGGGAAATAGTGATTATTATGCGCAATTAAAGACTAGTTTAAATTTAAAATCTAAAAAGAAGATTTCTAAGTATTATATTTTTAAACATTTTTTCAAAAAAATAGTTAAGACTAAGAATTTAAATCAATTTGAAGGTGTTAGCTTGGAAGAGATTAAACATTTTATAAAAACTATAAAGGATTATCCTATGGGGATCAGTGAAAAGGAATTTGATTACTTGAGCCGTATTGAATAATTACTTAAAAATAGTTTTGGCCAGACTCTGTACCAATTGACACTGGTAATTCTACTTTGTATTTATTTTGTACAAATTCTTTAATTTGTTTTAAGTGATTTGGATTGGCTACTAATATTAAAGTGTCAGGATCGAGCTCCTGTAATGCCGTTACATGCGAAATAATTAAACACCCGGATCCTTCCATATATTTATTCTCTTTATTTTTATCAACGTCAACTGCTATATCCAATTCCCTAACACTACTCATCGCATGCGCTAAAACAGTGCCTTTTCCTGCTGCCCCCCAAACAGCAATTGGTAATTCCACTAAGACAATATTCTCTAGAAAAAGTTGCCTTATTCGCATTAACTTATTCAATTTTTTTTCTAAATCTAATAAATCTTTAACCGATTTTTTCGGTATTTCATTTTTAAAATCTTTTTGTTGTATTAATACATAACCCCATTCTCCGTTTGAAAACTTACCAGTTTTCTTTACTCTATATCTTAGGAAATCTCCAATAGAGAACATATTGACATGATCATGAGAAATTTGATACCATAAATTATTCTCAATCATATATTCTAATCTTTGAAATTCAATAAGTATTGAACTTTTTGGATAATTTAAAAAAATATCATCGATAAAAGTAAATGGATCGCCTATATGGGGAAGCACGCAACGCATAACAAATAAATCTGCTTCCATATCCCCAGGCATGTAATATTTTTTGAATACATAATCTACATGGTCTGGTGCGCAAGGGTCAAAACCAAAGGCTAAGACCTTTCTATTGCGCAATTCAGTTACGAATTCCCCTTTGCCGCAGCCAATATCAATTACTAGAAAATTTTCTTGTATGACATCAATCTCGTCAAAGATATATAATAATGTGGGACTAGTGTATGATCCAGAAAAGTCTTGAACAGATGTGCAATAGACATCATCATAACTTATCAGGTTACTTTCAAACTTTCTGTTAATCAATATTTGATTCCTTTGATCGTAAGATAATTGAATTACGCCCAGAGGTTGTTTAATAGCTATTGGTTTAGTAGTGAAAAATCTAGACCCGTTTGCAGGGACAACAAAACTTTCACAAATATCAAACATTATCTCAATGACTTCTTGACCAAGATTCCATCTCTACATTCACCCATTAAACTTCTTCTGGAAAATTTTGTTTCAACAGCATAGTTCTTATTCTGCTTTAAAAACACTTGTATTGCCGTCAAAGGATTGTTCCTCACGCCCCAAGGTCTATTGTTGTAGTAATTGTTAGGCATTTCTTCAATAATAGTATCAGCTACAAAAATTATGCTATTTTCTGGCAGGAGCGGCGCAAACAAATTGAGTTCAGCGAGCACATGATCTTGTGAATGATTACTGTCTAGAACTAATAAAACAGGTCTACTCACATTATTCAAGAATTCAGTAACAATTTCATTTGCTTTAATTGATGTGGAATCCACCTCACAAACTTCAATTTTACCCGTAGTTATCCAATTCTTAATTGCAACATAAGTATGAGGAAAAATCTTAATATCTAGGCCAAGAACTCGACTTTTTGAATTGACCATCTCAAGCAAAGTTGATGAGAGTACCAAACTACCCCCACGTGCAACACCAGTTTCTATAACGCATTCCGGACGCAATTTCCAAATTATTTCTTGCTGAAGAACTATATCGTCAGGTTTGCGAATTATTGGTACACCACACCACTCCCACTGGTAGCCATAGTTATACTTGTTGCTAGCTATAATTAGGCTTAACGCTTTTTTTCTCAATTCTATGTCTTGGCCAAGTTGTTCTCTCCATGAATCTCTTATCGATTCAAACTCTTCGAGTCCAGGAATATTGTTTAAATAATCAATAGATTCACTCAAGATTAGTCCTTTCGCTGCTTAAGATCATAACATAATATGTTAATTGCTAGTTTAGTATCACAAGGATGTTCTAGATAAAATTGTCGCCATTAAAGAATCTTTGAAATTAGTCCACGTAAATCCGCCGATAACTGAATTTAGCTTACTGGGGTCAGAAATCACTTTTCTAGAAATTGCATTTTCATATTTAAAGGTTAATAATTTGCTATTTCCATTCATAAGTTCTAAAATTAAATTTGATATATCCTGAATTTTTTGTCCAACTCCAGTTCCAATATTGTAAACACCTTGAGCATTATTTGTAAATAAAATAAAAATTATTTCGACTACATCTTCGATATAAACAAAATCAATTTCATCAAGCGGATTGCTAATTATATATTCACAATTATTCGAAATCGAATCAATTAAAGATGGTATTAGCCTTCCCTTTGCCTCAAGTTGACCAAATTGGTAAAAAGTTCTTGTCCATAAGAAATTGATTTTTCGAGTCCGCAACCAATCTAATACTTGTAATTTGGATTTTCCGTAGAGTGACTGGGGCATTTCTGGTGAAAATTCAGAAAGTGGTAGAGTTGAATCCCATAAATACTCCGCGCAAGAACCCGACATAATTAAATATTTCCCACCAAATTTTTCAAACTCAGAAATTATTCTTATACTGGAATCAACCCAAAGTAAATTTTCAGGTGATTCCCAAAACTCTATAGGCCGAGTAATCCAAGAACAAAATATTAGTACATCGGGTCGAAATCTGCTAAATTCTAAATTTTCGCCTGGATTCAATAAATCTTTTGAATAAAAATTAAATAGCGGATGAACCATCTCATATTTATTTGTCCTACTAAATCCTATTACTTCATACCCAGCGGTTAATAATTTTTTAATTAGTCTTGAACCTAATTCACCGCTTTGCCCAAGCACCATAATTCTTTCAGGTTTATTCAATGAATTTCCATTCTTGGTCTTGTTGAGATATGTGTTTTGGTTTTGCAGGCCACTTAATTCCGAGTTTTGGATCATCCCAAGCACAACCATTCGAAAATTCTTGTGAGAAATTTCTATCCATGAAGTATATTAAGTTTGAATGTGGCTGCAACGTAAGATATCCGTGTGCAAATCGTCTGGGCACAAGCAAGCCACTAAATGCACTATTTGGTCCCAGTTCTACGGAAATGTGCTTTAAATAGGTTTGAGACTCTTCCCTTAAATCAACCAACACGTCAAAAATCCGTCCAGAAAAACACTGAACGAATTTATTCTCTGAATACTCATTTGTCTGAAAATGCAAACCCCTTAAAGTCTTGTTAAGAGGATTAAAGACGATACTTGATTGGGAAATATTGAAATCTATTGGGTTAAAATCACTATCAAAAATTCTTTTTAGCGTTCCTCGCAAATCAGAATAAACTGGAACTCTTATTCCGTAAACACCTGCTAATTTCAATGGAATAAATTCCATTAAAAGTACTCCAATCTTGGAATAGCTTTGAGGAATTTAACATTATGTTTTCTAAGGAATTGTAGCTGGTTCTTGATCTCCTCGGATAAATTCCACGGTAAAATTAGAAGAATCTTAGGAGGATTTAATTTTAATTCTTCTATGCCAACAATTTTGATTCTGGATCCAGGTAAATATTTGCCTTTCTTATGTGGATTAAGATCAACTACATAGTCAATTACTTCAGAATCAATACCACAAAAATTTAGTAAAGTATTGCCTTTTGCTGCCGCTCCATAAGCTGATATTTTCATTCCTACTCTTTTACATTCTGAGAGCTCATGAAGCAAATCTAACCTAATTTCTTGAACTTTTTCACTCAGTGATCTAATAATATAATCATTTCTAGGGTCAAAATTTATTTCTTCTTCGATTATTGATTTAACAGACACTTGAGTAATCCATTTTGAAGCTATTTTAGCTACGTAAATTCTTAGCGATCCACCATGAGTAGAAATCTTTTCAACATCAACTATTCTAAGTTCATAATTCTCAAATATTGGTTGTAATGCAAGAATACTTAGATAAGAGTAATGCTCATGATAAATAGTATCGAATTGTGTATTCCTAATCAAACTGAGCAAATGTGGAAACTCAAAAGTAATCAAGCCATCGTCTTCAATCATGATAGCAAATCCAGCAATAAAATCATGAATGTTTGGTACATGAGCAAGAACATTATTTCCTATCATTAATTTTGCTTTTTTGATTTTTGCCAGATTTATTGCAACCTCAACGCCAAAAAAATCTACAATAGTTGAAACTCCCTTTGATTTTGCGATATCGGCAACTCCCGAAGAAGGCTCGATTCCCAAAACTGTTAATGACTTTTGAAGGAAATATTGGAGTAAATAACCGTCATTGCTGGCAACTTCTACAACTAGGTCCTCTGACGTCAAATTTAAAATGTGTGAAATTTTCTCTACATAATCTTCACAATGCTTCAACCATGATGTCGAATACGATGAAAAATATGAATAATCTGATTTGAAGATTTGTTCTCTAGGAACTACTTCATTACTTTGTACAAACGCACAATTAAGGCAAGTCATTAAGGTTAGTGGGTAAGACTCCTCTAATTTTTCTAATTCATTAGGATAAATTAAATTATTCGCAATTGGGCTCAACCCAAGGTCTAGAAAAACTCGAAGATTATTTGAGTTGCAACCTCGGCAGTTCACCACTTACCTTCTTTATAATTCAAAATTTCATCAAAAACTAAATCTCTTGGATCAAAATTTGAATAATACTTTGTATACCAATTTGCAGTGTGCAAGACTGAAGTTTTAATATCAGTAAAAGTTTGCCATCCTAAATAATTTTGAGCCAAAGAGGAATTTAAATTTAAAAATTTATGTTCTGATATTTGTGAACTGGTATATTCCACTATTATCTTTTTTTCGAATGCCTTTTCAAAAAGATTTATAAGGTCTCTAACCTTAATCGATTTTTTTGGGCCTAAGTTAAAAGTGCTATACAGTTCAGAACTTTCCTCAAAGTGCTTTTGTGCGATGAAAAGATAACCTATTAAACAGTCTAAAACATATTGCCAGGGTCTTTCAGCTTCTGGGTTGCGGACCTTTAAAGGGATGCCACCCTGTATTGAGTCAACTATATCTGGAACTAACCTGTCTTGTCCCCAATCTCCACCCCCAATTACATTTCCTGCTCGAACAGTCGCAATTGGAATTTTTCGAGGGTTGCATGAAACTGTCATAGCATTTACAAGGTGTTCAACGGAGGCTTTAGAGGCACTATAGGGATCACTTCCGCCTAATGCGTCATGCTCTTTAAACAATTGTCTAGTATTTTTATTTCGATAAACTTTATCTGTTGTTGCAATTGTCGCACCAATTATTGAACTTTGATCCAGAATTGCTTCCATAATATTTGCCGTGCCCATGATGTTAGTAGAAAAAGTTTCAATGGGGTTTCTTATGGACTCTCGGACTAAAGGTTGAGCAGCCAAATGAAAAATATAATGTAAATTTAATCGTGCAAGAATTTTTTTAACATTTCTGTGCTCTGAAATATCTAAGAGATACTCATCAAAAAGATCGTCTTGTAACCGAGTTGACTTATATAAGTTTTCATCTTTTTCGGGAGGTAATGACAAGCCTATGACTTTTGCCCCGAGATTCTTTAGTAACATTGCAAGCCAAGCACCTTTAAAACCTGTATGACCTGTTACCAAAATCGTCTTGTCTTTCCAGAGGAAAGGTTTTATAACCAAGGTAATTCGCCCTTACTTAATTCTTGCTCTAGCCTATGCAAATCTCTAATTGTGTCAACCGGTTGCCAGTATCCATAATGTTTATAGGCCCCCAGTTTATTATTGACAGCTATTCGAGGTAAAGTATCTATCTCAAAAGATGTCGAATCCTCTTTTAAATGTTTAAAAATATCCTTACTTATTACAAAAAATCCTCCATTAATCCACGAACCATCTCCAGTTGGTTTTTCTATAAAATTAACAACTTGGTCGCCTTGTAAGTTTAGTGCACCGAATCTTGCTGGAGGCTGCACCGCAGTAAGTGTGACTAGATTATTGCTTTGTCTGTGAAATTTTATAAGATCCATAATATTAACATCTGCGATCCCATCACCATAAGTTAATAAAAAATCATCATCTAATAAATTTTTTAACTTTGCAATTCTCCCACCGGTATTAGTCTCGAGTCCAGTATCAAGAACGGAAACTTTCCAAGGCAACCCATCAACACGTAATATTTCTTGCCTAGGTGCTGATAAATCAAAAGTGATATCAGATTTATGTAGCCAGTAATTTGCGAAATACTCTCGTATTTGGAAACTTTTATATCCTGCAAGTACGATAAATTCATTTACTCCATATAGGGCATAATTTTGCATAATATGCCAAATTAAGGGTTGACCACTTGCTTCAACTAGCGGTTTTGGCCTACTTAAAGTTTCTTCAGATAACCTCGTACCACGACCGCCAGCTAAAATTACTGCTTTCATAATCTCTAATATAGTCTATGTTCACTAATTTTGTGGTTTTTCACTAATTCTCAATAATAATCACAAGCGACTAATTAGATTATAGATTCAAATCAAAAATGATGTTGTGGGTGGGCCCTGTCGGGATCGAACCGACGACCCACGGATTAAAAGTCCGTTGCTCTACCGACTGAGCTAAAGGCCCTAAGCAATATCATTCTTAGACTACCAAGACTTGACAATTAGCACGAATATAAGTTCAGATTATATTCAATTTATAGTTAAACTGAGGATCTTTCCGAAATCCAACGCCCAAAAGGAATAGCGCTAGTCCACCCTGGTGAAACTGCATTCAAAATGTGAGTTGAATTCTTATAGAATCTAACTACATAATCTAATTCTAAATTTTTTGTTGGTAGGTGCACTAGTTGCGCCCTAATACCAGGTGGTTTACTTTCCCATTTAGGGACTAGTGCCGCATTCGGCACTAACTCAGCAGATTGCTTAACTAAGTTGTGCTCAAAAAATTTTAGTGCTTCGTTTCTTGCTAGTGAGATGATTTTTAACTCTTTACCAGTCAATATTGCATAAATCGCTTTTAAACTTTGTCTTATATCTGACAGTGACCAATTTTCAAATATTGAATATTGCTCTCTTCCAAAAACTGGAATAGCCGTTGGACCAATCTTTACCTTATTATCGATTGTTAATGTGAAATGCACTCCTAAAAATGGATTAGTTTTATTTGGAACTGGATAGACAAGAGTCTTGAGTGGGAGACCTTGTAATTCGGTAGCCCGATAGAGCCCCATAAACGGAAGCATTGCATATTCAAGACCAACCCCAATTCTTCGCGATATTCGGTCAGCCTGAGCACCGGCAGCATTGATAATATTAGAGGCATTATAAGTCCCTGTCGCATCTTGAATTTCACCTTTAACTTCTACAAGCTCAACTTGGGAATCAAAATTGATAATCCCACCTAATTCAATAAAGTCTTGAGCAAGTGCTCTAGTTATGGCGCGTGGGTCAGAGACTCCGGTGTTAGGTGACCATAAAAATCTTTCATAAGATTTTGCAAATGGTTCAAACTTAGTTAAATCTTTAGAGTTTCTAATCTCTAAATCAACTCCATTTTTTATACCTCTTGCATAGAGCCAATCTAATTCCTTGTTTTCTTCACTGTTTCGGGCCACTATGACTTTTCCAGTATTGAGAACGGGTATGTTATGTTTTCTTGCAATTTTTCGAAGTTCTAAATTTCCATCCTTACAAAACTTAGCCTTAAGAGATTGAGGTGAGTAATAAAAGCCAGCATGCAACACACCAGAGTTACGCCCACTTGCGTGAGCACCTAAGTTTTTTTCTTTTTCCGCAATTATGACCTTTAAGGAACTTTTTGACTCCAATATAGCGATACCAATAGATATACCAATAATTCCTCCACCAATTATTAGTACATCACATTTACTAGAATTACTAAACCTTGAAATAACTGACTCCAAACTTCATTAAATTATACTTGCCTTTATATGAGCAATCTAAATAAAGATCGCATAGTGATAAGTTCATTTAATTAACCCGATATTTGAACCAAAAGCTGCTTTGCCTAACCTATCGTTTATCGCGGTTCCTATCCCATCACGGCTAGGTGGTACAACGAATACTTTTTCTAGACCTAGCCCATCTGCTCTTCTTAGAGAATCATAAAGCACTTGAGCAAACTCCTCGATATTTCTCGGGGCAGCTAATCTTATAGCGCCAGTTGGCGTCGGAATCGATGAAAGAGCGATAAAACCATCACCGTTACCTGATTCTCCGTTGAGCACAACTTTTGCCTTTGGCGCATAGTGAGATTCTAATAAGCCAGGTGCTTTTATTTGATTACTGAATAAATTGACTAAATCATCATTAACTAACACATCAGTATCTTTCTCTATCATTTCACGAGTTATAGCTCCCGGTCGCAATACTCTTGGTGTTTTGCCTGTGCAATCTATAATCGTTGATTCAATTCCAACATCGCAATTTCCGCCATCTAGTATTTGATCATTCATGTTCAAGTAATTAGCAAGTTCTAATTCAACAGCCCCTGCAGATGTTGGTGACACTGCGCCAAATCTATTTGCACTAGGGGCAGCTATGCCTTCGCCACCCAGAGCCTCAAACTCTCTTAAAAGCGCATGTGCAAGAGTATGGGCTGGAACCCTTAGTCCAACATTATCTTGTCCGCCAGTAATAAAATTTTTTGCAAGCCCAGTTTTTGGTAAGATTAATGTCATTGGTCCTGGCCAAAAAGCTTTTGCAAGTTTTATTGCATACTCTGGTATTTCACTTGCCCACCTATCCATTAACTCCATAGATGAGATGTGCACAATTACTGGGTGGTCTGTTGGTCTGCCCTTAACTTCATATATTCTGGCCACCGCTTTTTCGTTTGTAGCATCAGCGCCAAGGCCATAAACAGTCTCGGTTGGAAATGCCACCAAATGCCCCTCTTTTAGGGCAAGAGCTGCATCTTTAATTATTGATGCAGTGCAATTGGAGATAATGGCCATAGGGATAATTGTCGCACTTAAATTATCTACTTGTTTTTACGCCTATTCACCTACTTAGTTTTGTCCAACTTAAATGACCCGATACCCTTAACCCTTCAACTGTCCCCATCGTCTAGTGGCCTAGGACATCGCCCTTTCACGGCGGTAACACGGGTTCAAACCCCGTTGGGGACGCAAAGGTGAGTTGAAGAGTAATTTTCAACTTTCCTTAAAAGCTGGCCCAGTAGCGCAGTTGGTTAGCGCGCCGCCCTGTCACGGCGGAGGTCGCGGGTTCAAGTCCCGTCTGGGTCGCGATTTATTTTTAATCTTTTTGTGTTTTTGTCTCTACTGATTGTAAAAGTAAAAGACATAAAGAGTTACAAAAATAAATTTGATTGGCTTGGTAGCTCAGTTGGTACGAGCGAACGACTGAAAATCGTTAGGTCGCCGGTTCGATCCCGGCCCAAGCCACTTTTTTAAGCATAATCACTTAACTAGGTTTATATTTATATTGTTACTTTAAAGAATTTATGAAGGGTCATCAAATAAATGCAAAATGTAATTTCTTTGGTAAAAAGATATGGGTCGATGTGGCGGTGGGCAATTGTCGGTATTATCACCTTCGTTATTGATTATCTGATATTTATTGGGATGTACTCGGTAATTACCTCAGTACTTGTTGCAAACTTTGTCGCTGGATTATTTTCCATTACGTTTAATTACCTTGCTCATTACTTTTGGTCATTTAAGAGTCAGGCCGATCACGGAAAATCTGGCAGTAAGTACTTGATAAATCTTGTTATTTTCTGGAGCTTAGGAACATTACTTTTAAAAGGTTTGATTACTGCCGGTATTGATCCAAAGATTGCAAAGCTAATTCCAATTCCCTTGATCGCACCTCTTAGCTTTTTATCCTTAAAGTTCTTTGTCTTTAAGAAAAAACTGAGCTAAGTACACTTTAGAGTTAGGCTGAGCCTGCTTTTCTTCTATGCATCTTTGGAGCTGCTCCACCAGTTTGACCTGCACCAACCTTAGAGCCACTGGTAGGGCCAGACGATTTGCCGGTGTTATGACCCTTTTGTTTTTTGGCGAGCGCCGCCAACATCTTCGCCTTTGGATCATCCCCGCTCTTCTTTTCTACACCTTTATCGGCTGATTCTTCACTCACTGTAATTTTCTACCTTTCATTTTTATTGCCACCTGGATTGGTATTACTTGAATTTGGTGTATTAGGTGATATTGATTTAAGTAGAGACCTTACCTCAGACTCTTTATACCTTCTATGCCCACCTAAGGTTTTAATGGAGGTTAATTTGCCAGCCTTTGCCCACCTGGTCACCGTCTTTGGATCAACTCTAAATAATGCTGCCACCTCAGATGGGGTGAGAAGATTTTCTTGAGAGGAAGGAGTGAGTGAGTAATTATTCTGGCTCAATTTGCTTCCTCCTTTACCTGGTAATTTATTGCTTGATATTAATTCTGCCTCTGTTTTAGAAGAGAAAAATGATGTCCACATTAACCCTTATAAACCCTATTGCTACATATACCCTAAGTATCCCGTTACTTTAATCCTTTGGGCAAGTATTAAGAGCAGATAAGCATAGATATCTTGATCAAGATCTA
>Ga0169931_10000990_pt1 | contig 47062 bp, 16 predicted proteins | sample Kivu_15m_20L_FD_129675 | JGI IMG/M metagenome (GOLD analysis project Ga0169931, IMG submission 129675) | Freshwater microbial communities from Lake Kivu, Western Province, Rwanda to study Microbial Dark Matter (Phase II) - Kivu_15m_20L... | ecosystem: Environmental > Aquatic > Freshwater > Lake... | reverse complement strand
GCTTTTTCTTGCCTTGAAAGTCTAAAATATTGCAACCTAGGATATAAAGTATTTTACTTAAATCTATCTCGTTCATTTTATTCCAAAGGTTCTTTAATAGAGCTAGTATTCCTGAATCAGAAATTCTATTTTTAGCTGTGTTAAACTAAAAAAACATAATCGGATGTTGTTGATAGCTGGCCAATCAGCTTTTGTGACATGAAAAAGACCATAGTTTTCTATCTGATTTCCAGCTCAATAAGCAAATTTTTACCCAGACCTAACTCAGTTAGATTTTTTAGCTATCCCGAAGCAAGATACTTACATCCTTTGGGTCCTATGTTATTAAAGCCTAAGTAAAGTTTTTGTTAACCTAGATCAAGCAAAGCGATGAATTTCCAAGAAGCTTTTGCAATTATTTTAGCTCCACGATACTAAATACGATTATTCCCTTAGTTTATCTCAAATTACATAACTCTAGAGACAGTAAAAGATGCCATTCTGCCTTAACGAGCTCTTATAAAGCCTAATCTTCAATTTGATCGTTGTCTACTTATCATAATTTTACTTAAAACTAGATGTTTGACGAGGCATTTGCGTATTTGTAGCTGCGATGTAAGATATTAGAGCTGGCTTTTATGCAATTGACGTTAAGCTTGTAGTTTAAAAACAAATACAGATATTGATACTAAAATTCTACGGATGTTTTTCTTGTTAGTCGAGCACTTATTTAATCAGCTTTTCTTAATCAGATTACTATTTCATTTCGCAAATATTATAAATTTTAATATAAAATAGGAAAAAATCTGCACTTCTTATAGTAAAAATTAGTCAAGAGATCTGGAAAAACATCTTATGTAAAAGGGAGATAGGCAATCTATTATTTTTTTATAAGAAATTAGTAATTATTTTTTAATTTATATTCGTTATTTGAATAAAGCCACTCAAGTAAAAAAAAATGAAACAAAGATCAGAAGAATTTGATATATGCAAATAGCATTAATAAAGTAAAGATAAGTGACATTTTTCTCTGAATTATCGATCATACAGTAGATGTTCAACAATTAAAATTAATCATATCCAAGGCTTCCATCCGGGAAACATGACTGATAGTATTTCGGGTGATACTGCCGTCTCAATCAGATAACTGATTCCTTACTAAAGTTTCACATTCTTCATATTTTGAAATTTTGATCTCTTGACTATTTCCAGGGGGATGTCAACGTCTTCTCTTGCCACAAAATTCGATGAGGCCCACCATAATTTTTCTTACTACTGCTCTAGGGTTTTCGCAAAGGCAAGCATTTAACCTTGAAACGTACCAAACGGTCCTAGAATTCCCAAAGGCTAAACTAGAGCATCTGTTAGCCTGAAGGGGACTAATTATGGGACTGGAAGGCCTATTCCAATATCAAAAACGTACTCCAAATCGATGTGTGTGATCATACCCTATCTTGTGAGCAAAATGTTGTCTAAATGGCGATCCCCAAGACCTATGCTGTAGCCGAGGAAGCTCCACTGTGCTAATGTCTTCATATATAAACTGTACTTTGTCCACCAGGCTCCTATGCTAGCAGATTTTTCATAGAAATATTTTGAGAAAGGAACTTTGATTTCGTTTCTGTAATCTTTGAATTATTGTAATACATTAAATTTATTATGCTGATTGTTGCTTTCTTTTCTTTACTTATATCTTTAACAAGCCTTTTTAAAAAGATTTGATTATTTAGTGTGAAAATATTAAAAATTTTTTTGAATGATTTTGTAGACAGTTCCTTAATGTTCTAAGTATTAAACTGCTAAAAAATATCTGTTTAGTAGCTTTATTTTGTATGTGATCCTAGGATCCAAAAGATCGAGATCATTGACGAAGTTGGCTGTATTGCGCTCAAGGTTAGCATTTAATCCAAGTATACTCATCTTCACTATAACTTTGATGGTCATATCCTTTGATCTATTCTCTGGATCATTCTTATTGATTAGTCTAAGTTCAAAAATTACTGGTTTCGACTTGCCTTCTCCTATGGGTTGTATTTTGTTTATACATTTGATGAAGTGATCGGGAGAGAAAATTGAGACTATTCGATCTGGAACAGGTATTCTTGTCATATTAACAACTTGAGGTAGACCAGTCGATGCGTTCCTAGCTTAAGCAATAAGAGTTGCAATCCATTTTAATTTTTAATCTAGCATTTTCTTCTTCTGTTAATTTGGATTTATTCTTTGTTGTATCTTCTCATAAAGTTTTTAAGCGTATATTTAATTCAATTTGGCCTACTTGATTTCTTCAGCTAATTTATTATCCTTATCCTTTTTTTGACCAAAAATGTGGTTACTCAGGTAATTTAAAAACCAAATGTTCTACTCTTCGTATTCGGACACTATTTCGATCAAAAAAGTCTACACCAAACTATTTTTTTGCGAGTTTTCAGATCGTCTTTTGTAGACATACTAGCAAAAAGGTAAAAATAGCTTCTTTTCTTTGGCAAATGTCTTAAAGATCCTATCAATATAATTCTAAAAAGAAGATTTTTAAATTGCAAACGTAAATTTCTAAAAAATGAAACGCAAGAGATAAAAGATATATCGATTTTTATGCTCAGGAATCACTTGCTAGTAAAATTTGAAATATATTTTAAGGAAATCTTAGTTTTGTTTATCAGACACAAAAGTATACCGATCGAAAAGCATTCTAAATATTTTAAAATAATCTTAATTACTGAAATCTTTATGTTTTTGATTCAAGCACTAATAAAAGATGAATTTCATTGCTTCATCTAGACTGTAGATAACCTGACGCCTAAATCTGCACTAAAGCTGTAGTTGTCGTAATTCACCCGTCCAAGATATATTTTCCTTATTATTTTTGATAGACTATGCTATTTTTAAAACTCTTTCATACATTTCTTACTTGTAAAAACTTTTAAACAAGAATCTTTTGCGGCTAGAGGAAAGATCGTCTTCACTCTCAACTTTGGGTTATTTAAACAATTACAATTTTAGTTCTTAGTGTGATTTTATTTTCAGCATAAGACTGAAGTATTATTATTAGACTGGAGCTACATTATATTAGCTGAATGTTTTTAAAGTTTTAAGTAGGTTTTTTAGCAATTAAAGCTTTTATTCATCCTTTTGGAGGCAATTTACTAAAACTAATATATTTTTTAGTTTGTCTTCGGACGGGCTCGCGAAGGTTAAATGAAGATTGGTTATTTTCATGAGGATATCTAGCTTGAGGAAAGTGTCTTTTATCTAAAGCGATTATCTAAGATCGCTGGCCATCGATGAGAAGCAGAGCACTATCTATCTGTAGTAGATCAACCACTATAATAATGAATTTCTAGCAGTGGAGTTCTACTTATTGATTTGAAGCTCGATTAATTCTGTTTTTTTCTTGTCCAGGAACTTACTCAAATTGACTAGTTTTATCTGTGATTCATGATTCTTCAAAGAAGCACTCGTTTCTTATTCGATATTATTCTTGAGATCTTTATTTATACTTTACAATTCCTTGTTTAGATTGACATTCAGCCTGCTGTAAAGTGTATACGCTCTTAATTGCTCTGCCTTTGTGATTTTTTCAAAGGATCGATTATATCTATACTTTTCTAGGAAAAACAAAGACTCCTTGAGATAATTTTAGCGATAATAAATCTAAGAATACTTAGAAAAGTGTTGAATGTTGGCTTTTCTTAACAAAAACTATAAGATATCGATTTTGTTTTTTTCTTCTTTCTCTTTTTTCTGATCGAATACATTTGATGGATTTGATGGCGAGGATAGCTCAAACTGCTAAAAGATTCGGTTAAATGACAGTATTATAATAACTTTGGAAAAACCCTATGTATTACCATGCTTATCAAGTTCTATCGCTGTGTCTACCTGACTGTTGAGAAGATCGCTGAAATCATTGAATCTTTTTTCCCTTAAATTAATGACTTGTTGACTATCTTTGAGCTTATGCCTTTGTTATTTCAACATTTTGAAGATTTGATTGGCTAAAAGATTGAAAAGGATGTTAGGACTGCCTATCGTTATAAGTTTTTATAGATAAAAATTCTATTTTTCTCGATAAGGGCCATCAAATATTTCCCCTTTGAGAAATAGACGAACTTTTCTAAAGAATTCCATGCTAAAACTAGTCAGACTATCCTTAAACTATTGAGTTTAAGAGTATTTATGATTTTAAGGGTTATTTTCGTAGTTTGTAAAAACTTAATGGAGTTGATTCAATCTGTAAAGAGTTGTGAGCGACTCCTGATAGCAATTATTTTTATAAAATGAGATTAGATTTTCTAGGTCAAGTTAAAGATTTGGATTGAGACAAAGCTTAAACATGTCCATTATCTATAGTTCTTTATCGTCTCCGAACTTTTACCAGTGGCAGTAGGGGATTAGCTTGCTAGTTTCAAATAAAACTGCATCTATGAGGCTTGAGCACGTGATTCTAGATTTGAAATTAACTTTAAGCCTAAGCAGAAGTGCAACCAAGACGCAGATGTAAGAATGTATGAGGAAACTGTCTGGATTGTTTTAGTACTCCTTTGATTACAATTGAATTTTCTCGACAAAATGTTTTAGTAGTAAATAAACTTTTTAAAGTTTCATCTTTCTTAACTATACTTCTATTAAAATTTTCTCGTTTTTGATACTTATTTGAAACTACTTTAACCTCTTTTTGGGACTAATTAAGCCGGTAAATTCTATTCTTTGAGGATCTGTTCCTGGGACGTACTAGGTCTTTTGGATAGCATTAGATTTCAGTCCAGCTAAAGCTCGTATAGATTATGGGCAACTCATGAGATAATTGACCTAAAGTTTACTTGCTTGCAGCTTATTCCACCACAGAAGCCGTATCTACTCACAAAGCTCTTTGTTTTTCTCGGATTAGATTTGATATAGAGCTACAAGATGGTATCCGATTGCCTACTGCATCTTCTAATCGAAGGCTAGGGAGGTTCTGTTAAGGAGTTTAAAGAATAGTCGAGCGACTTTAGGCTCTCTACCGTGAATCAGGTAGAGTAGCCTATTCATAGCTTAGGCGAATACCTACCTGATGTTTTCTGAGTTGTAGAGCTCGGACAGCCTGCTTTTTTGCCAGGCCTAGGCAAGCAAAAAGAAGCGGCAGAGGTTAGCCTATGCCTGACGAGCCGTTCTATTGTTCTTAATATCAACGATGCTGCTTATTGTTGAGGCTAAGTTTTAGGGGTTGCCTCTGAACTTTCCCATAAGATAAGAAAGACTGTTAGATCGAGAGAGCAGTCTGTCGATGGCCTCATCAAGCTTTAATCTGGCTAACAAAAACATCGACTAGAAGACTTCCTAGCTCATAGTCTGCCACCCATAGTTGACCCAGTCTAAAACTTTTTAAGTGGTCCCAAAGAGCTCTAAAATCTTGTTGACTAGTTGTCTGCTTTGTCCCTGTTCCCTAGTTTAGAAGTATCGTTAGAAGTATGCTACCAGGTTGGCGCAGATCGAAAAGTCCCATTTAAAGGTTTGGTAGCACAGCTTAATCCTTTTTAATAGCTCCTATGTCGATATATCGTTGCTTTTGCTAGTAGCCATTATTGGCGCCATTCTCACTATTATCTTCTCTTTCACGACATCGGCTGCCTGATCTTTTTCTTTTGAGAAAGCAGTCTCGAACACTCTCTGTTCTAATTTTCTTACAGCTTTCTTAATTCCAGAGTAAAAGCCCTCCTTTTCGACGATAGGCCTCCACCAATTCTCAAAGATTTATGCAGGCAAGCTATCGAACATGTCATTAAGTTTGTATTTGTTCAAAATCACACTGGGCTGTTTGCTCATTTGTATTTCTTCTACGAAAGTGTCAAAGGTTAGAGGCATTCAATTTTTATTAAATGAGATTTGTATGTAATATATCAACTTTACTATTGCTAGTACAGTTAAAGTATATCATAAAGGCAATTATAACTTTTTCAATAAAAATATCATCGAAAATTCAAATTAAAGCTTGATTCTAAACGGCTAATTTTCTCTATATTATATAGCAAAGCAATATCATCAAAAAATGGTTCACAAAGTTTAAATCTTTTTTTATTAGCCGTAAATATTTTTGATGGTCACGTAGTTTATTCTTTTGCTTCTTTTTATCCCGTTGGCTTTGATTTCTTCTCTATTGCTTTAAATTAGGAATTCCTTCTTGACTTTGAGCAATTATCTTGCGCTGAGCTTTTGGTTCGCTTTCTCGATCGCCAATATTTATTTGAATCTGCCATCGAATGATTTTCGCTCATACTAAAATGATTCTTTCAGCATGTTACTCTACTACAATCTGAATCTTTTTCTCATAAGCTCTAGAATCTTTCGGTAGTCTTCTCGTTGCAAAGTGAAAAGCTAAATATCTTGATAGCAGTTTCTTGTATTCTTTTGATTAGCCTATGTCATAAATCTATCGTGGGTGGGCCAATAAGAGCAATAATTTTTGAAACTTAATCGCTGTTTTTTTTTATCTTTTGAAGCTGTTGGTTCTTACAAGGCATCTCCAGCTTTTTTAGTGATTATTTCTATTGATTATTTGAGACTTAAGGTTTTAAGATTGTTAGTTTTTTTATTAAACAGGTTTTAGGATGTTGATAAATTAAAGAGATTGCTTTAATTTTCAGGTATTTAACTACCTTGAGACTTAAGTTTATTTGACCTGTGATTTAGATTTTTTTTGATCACAGGTAGTTTTCTAATCTTTTAATGAAGCTAGGCTACTTATCTAGGAAGTCTATTAAGAATATCATGTTTCTTAGGAAGTATCACTGAAGGAAGTGTCTTGCTTCTAAGACTGAAATTCTTTTTAAACGATTTATCTAGTTTACTCTTTAGTCTTTAAACAGGACTTAATTTTTATTTTTACTTATCCCTTTGTTTTTGCTCCATTTTTTTCAATATAAAGCCTTGAGCCTGTCTCTTTTCTTGATAATTGAGCAATTTCTGGAAGGAATTCATGTTCTACTCCTCGTTTTGAACCTAGTCATACAAGAACTAATCGTTTTATTATAGTACTTAGTTTCTGTCGTTTCGATAACCTAGCCTTAACGACATGTCAAGTTCACATACAACCTAACAGTCTGCTTTTTCTATGCGTTTTTATAGATTATTTTTGTTTCTCCAGAGCCGGACTTTACTTTTCAATTACTACTCTACTTTGTTTATCTATGATTTTTTAGTCATAGAAGTTTCATCCATAAGAAAGTTTCTGCCGATTTATTGTCTTAAATTGGCTATAGGCGGCATATTGTAAGAGGCTGATAGTTAAAGTTATGGTTATTTATTTTAGCTTTTCATTATAAATAAATATAGGCAGAGTAGATATCATTTATTTTATAATTTATCATCAATAATTTATCATCAATAATTTATCACGAGCTAGCAACTTGAGTAAATTGACTCCAAGTATCAGCTGTTTAATTGATTAATTAGCTTTAAATATGATAATTAATACAAAAATTGAACTTTCAACTGTCCAGGGTTAAAACTATCACTGCTGTAGAAATCAAAGCAGGCGACTCCGATGTATTTTTCGTGGCTGAATATTCTTATTTATTTCTCGTAGCTCGATGTCTGATCATATGGTATTTTTGTAGAGTCTGAAACATGATATCAAGAAATCATCAATAACTCCTACAACTATGCAGGAGTCCAGCACTGAAGTTTCTGTTTTTTCTTAGTCAAGCAGTTACTTAATCAGTTTTTCTTATCAATCTATCTTGTTTTGCGAATTTTATAAAATTTAATTTAATTAAAAAGCTCATTATTGTTTCGATTTTTTTACCACAATAATTTTAACAATACCAAAGACTTTAAACTTATTTTTACAAAAACAAACTACTAATTTTGCTTCTTAAAGTAAAGATAAAGGGATTACGAAATTTATAATTATAAATTTAAAAATGAAGGTTAAGAGAAAAATTGTCGTCGATTAGGACAAGTAAAAATTTGATGTGTAAATACTACCCTAAATAACTCCTGAGGCTCTAACATTTACAAGCAACAAAAATATAAAATAAAAGTAATCTCTAAAAGTACTCGAAAAAGTTGTCTAACAATAACCGGTTAGTAATCGATAGTATTAGAGCTGCCAAAGTTAAAGCGACTCGATAGCTTAGTTCGCTAATAACAAAAACATAAAGAAGAAGAATAAAAATAAAATATAGATGGAGCAATATAGTTCAGCTAGAAGAACCAGTTTAGATAAGATGACTGCATAACTTGATTAGGAACTAGCTTAGGTAAAAGATGTAAATCTTATTAAAAAACGAACAAAAAAGAGCAGAAAAAACTTGACTAAAATATTCAAAAACAACAATGCTCTTGAAAACATCGTTAGGAAACAAAAAGTAAAAAAACTTTAAAACCTTTTTATAAAAAAAGTACGAAGATCATCAACTGTCAGATAACCAGTTGAATTGTAGTAGTTCAAGGGATGGGAAAAACAATAATTTTGGTATTTAAATGGAATATAACTGAAACCGGCTATCGACAATCTAATTAATCTACTGAGCGTTCTGCAAATCATTTCTCTTTTAATCATATATAGTCTTTCTTTGACTTACTAAGATCTGATTCAGGGTAACAAAATTTTGTCGACATTTCAGACTATAAGTTTATTTTTTTACTTTTTCGAAATCATCATAAATTTCATCTCTATTAAATTTTAAGCAGGAAAAAAGATTGTTATTTTGAAAGACATTTTCAATTATTATTTGCAAAATCATTTAATAATTGATTTAATCAGCTTCTGCATACTTTTGTTGGACATTAGCACTAGTTTTGCAGTCATTTCTTACTTTAGACTTTTCATTATTTTTAAACTACCTCAGTGTTTACGCAAAATATAAAAATTGTAAGTTTACTTTATACAAAACATGTATAACTAGCAGTATTGGAATCTTGGTAAAGTATTTATCGTTAATTTTTGTTTTGCTCACGTCATAGCTCTTTTTCTGACAGCGATGACTCTTTTAAGCCCTTAGAACAACTGGATGAAAGATAAAGGTATAATTGATGCTTCTTGGGTCTAAAAGTATGTATGGTCTTTCTATTGGGCAAGCAACATTATGTTAACTGTTGGCTTTGGCGATTTAAAGGCTTGTAATTATAAATAAGCTACTTGTCTTATTTTTATTTAAACTTTCAGCTGTATTGTAATGGCTTACAATATTAATTGTATGGGATCAATCATAAGTCTTATTCGAGCTGAAGATCAAAAACGCAGTAAAAAATACAAAATATTCAAAAAACTTACAGATAATAATAATGTTCCGAAAGACCTTACTTTTAAGATAAGTAACTACATCGAATAATCATCTAATCTGAGAAAAAAGTTTAATTTTTAAGAAGATCAATAATTTTTAAATTAGCTACCATAAGCTTTGAAAGTCAGCTATCTACGATAGGCTAACAAATAGGTCATGAAATAATTGATATTTTTTAAGGATCTATTGGAAAAAACTCTTTACAGTTTTGCAGAGCATATGGAGACAAAGATATCGCATCCTCAAGAAGTCATAAGATCAATCGATGATGACTTTGATTTATTAATTTTAAGAAAAGGACATATAGGTTACGCCTGTAATCGACCTGGCAGTTCTTTGGATCAGCAGATAGTTGATATGATATAAGTGAAAGAAAACGGAGTACCTTTTTTGACTAGTTTAGATTTCATTTCAAAAATTCGCCCTTTTTACTAAGTAATTTCACTCAAATTTTCAGTCCTTTTTAAGATGAATTACAATTATTTTATAAACATTTTTAAACAAAGTCAGATGGATTATGAGTTGTTCTGCTTTTTGCGAGATAAGATAAGAAATATACCAGATTAATTTTAGGTTCATACTTGCTAATTTTGCAAAAACTTTAACCACTTCAAATTCACATGTCCGAAACTACATTATATGCCCTATCAACAGCATATTATCAATAAATAGATACACAATTAAAAAATCGGCTTTAATAAACGAAAGCAATAAAAACGCTGGAAAAATGATATCATGACTCCTTTCTAGTTATATAAAAAGATTAAAAAATACAAGAAGTAAATAAAGTAACTTTAGTCTTAAGTTTCTGTTTCATTCAAAAAAAGAAGAAGACAAACTAAAAAACCCTTTGATTTATATACAAAAAAGTAAGATTTAAGATAAAGGGAGGATGCCAGAATAATAAATTTTCAAAATCAAACTAAATAATTAATATAGATACAATTTTTAAATCAAGAGAAAAGAGATTTGTATCACGATTAGATATGGGGTATAAAAACAGATCATATGATGGATTTTAATAGCTATTTTTATGAGCATAATCCAAAAAATATAGGATAAAGGTTCAAGTGGATATACCTTGCAAATAAAAGCCATAAAAAAATATAGGATTAAAGAGAATCTCTCAAGTCGATCAAAAATTTAGACTAATATAACTATCCATAAGAAGATCGTTGTCAATAAGAAAAATAAGAATCCTAAAGCTTAGGTATTAAATAGTCTTCCAGTTCCTTGCATAGGCTATAAACTTTTACAAATTTTTTCAGCTGATACTAGTAATGATTTAATGATTTTTATTTGTAAAAATTATTTATTGAAGTTTTAAATTAAATAGATTTTATTGAACATAATCAAAGCTCGGCAGCTGAAACTTTGTGTGAAGAATCGTAATACAATACGTATTAATTAGTCACTACCGTTTTTGGCAGATCTCTTACAAGTGTCGGGAAACCACTACCGAATACTTTTGTTTTTTTCATAGTTTGCAAGACTGACCTAGCTTTGAATTTAGCTAATTCAGGATTTGTCACGAAGTATGAGTCTACTGGCGTAAATGATAGATCACCTAATTCGACCTATATTACAGTAAAATACAAGGCTGTAAGACCTGCTTATGCTTTAATGTAGAGTTTAACAGGAGCATTGAATCTTGCTATTGGGACAGTGGATTTTTCTAAATTGGCTCCTTTTAAAGTGCAGTCATAGTTTATGCTCAAAGTATAAGTATTGACGTCAAATTATCGATTTGCGAAAAACTTCAATCCCTCTTTCAAGGCGATACAGCTGCCTTCTAAGATAGATATGGGCGAAAAAGTTAGATAAAGATTCTTGATGTTGTCGAAGAGATCTCCAGCATAAAATTGAAAATTGTCTGTTTACCAATTGTAGTTTAACACTGTATCAAGCCATTTATTCGAATGAAGATATTTGACTACCGATTCGTACAGACAATTAAGCTGGAAATTTTGAGATCCTCCGTGGATTCTTAATAATCGAAAACATACTCAAAACTGTCAGGCACGAGGGGAACTGTTGTATTGCAAACTGGTTCGTCATATCCATCAATCTATGTTACAAATACAACTCTGTATCCACTGTCAGCTCTAATTCCGAAATCGTAAGAGTAATGGACAATATTCATTTTCATTTCTCCATGAGTTTAACTATGATAGGTATAGTTGATATTTTGGCCAAAAACTTAGTGATTAAGTGACTAGTTAAGAGCTGTGGGAAACATCTCGTTGAAGGCAGTCAAAATCTGTGTACGTAGATTGTAAGGCTTGATGTTTTCAGTCGCATTAAAGAGCATTTCAACGATATTTTTATAGTCATTTTAATCGTAAGGCTGCATTCTTCTTATGGACATGAGATTAGTAATCGAAAGATCATGTTTATCTTATTTTGGAGGAACTCTCCAACAAATAAACCCTTGACAGAATGACAACTATTTATGGTAGGTAAGATTATCCGATAAAACGGAACCTATATAAGATGAAATATACCATATCCATAACCGTTGGTAGTTTTTCCACCATCTTACTTGCTGTAGTTAAAATTGTAGGTGAACTATATTTTGCCTCCTGTGACTTCGGCCTCATCATTTTTTGGTATTATAGTCTCTTGTCTTGCATCGTTATACAAGCATTTTACCGTAATATTTGTAAGCTTGTAAGATGCAGAAGCAACTTTGTATGTGATATCATTAATTTTCATCTTATTGTTGATAGTTTCTAAAGCCCAGTCGACTTCAGGTGTTTTCCCTAGGCCGTGAGGAGAAAGAAAGTACGATTCTGTGCCATTTGACTATGATTCTATGCCTATCAACAGCGTAGAAAGAAGCAGGAATGATAGGATTTTTATCATCGACTAAATTATGATATGATTATGTCTAATACAGATTGCATGATTCAATTAATATTTGAATAATGAGCAAAATCGCCAAGCTAAGAGCAGAAAATGCTCAGCTTTCAATGAGGATAATTCAGTTTAAGCAGCAGCAAAAGGGCGGACAGTTGAGAGACGAACTGGTCAAATTCACAGAGGAATCAAAAAAGAATCTGCATGAGATGAACAATAAGATAACTTAAGAAAATACAAAACAGAATCAAATACTTCACTCGTTGACTGCCGGGTATTAAAATACCCTCAAGGCTCAAATACAGCTCTTGACTTAAAATAAAGCTTTGACAGAAAAGAAAGAGGCTCAAGACAAAATTTTCAATGACACTGTGGAAAAAATAACAGAAGAATACGAGGGACAGATAAAGGCTTTTGAGGCCAAGGTTAAAGCTAATGTCAAGAAAATTACAGATTTAAGCGGAGGTAATGTTATAAATAGACTCATAAAAAACGAGAGATTCAGACAAGCAATGCAGGAAAGAGGAGTTTCTTTGGACGGATTGGAAAAGCAAAGCAAACTTGAATAAATCAGTGCAGAAGTTTAAGAAAGGGAGCGAGATATTCTGTAGGCTGAAGAAAAATCAGCCAAACTTGACGAAGAACTTGGTAAGATGCATGAGCTGATTGACACCATGAAGAGTCTTCTTGAAAACATGATGAAAGAAAAAGACAATATTATAAAGCAGAACACTGTTTTAAAAGAAAAACTTAAGCAAAGTGAAGAGCTGATTGGAAGATTGCTCGGAGGAGTAGCTGAAGAAGACTAGCCTGAATAGGAGTAAAAAATGGATTAAGATTAAGATGAATAACAAGGTGATTAGGAGTAATAGGCAGCGTGATTTGATAGCGAATATTGCTAAAGCTATAATCATGAACTATCATTTTTTCTTAGGTTTTTTGGGCTTTTTGATTTTGAGGCTAGCGGGAGGTATTGGCATTCTAAGTCCATCATCTGCAGGGTCAGTATGCTTGGTTATATTGCGTATAAGCTTCATATTTTTAGCATTTTCCTTGACCTCTTTGAATTTTTATTCGGAGATATTAGGAGTGAAATTGAGAAGCACAGTGCGGACAAAACTAAGACTTTTTAACTGATCAAGGAAGTGATCTGTAAGTCTTTAAAGATTATTGAGTTCGATGAAGGCTAATAATGGGCATCGCTTGATAAACTGATAAACATTATCTGAAAGATTGACAACTCCTCCTACTTTAAAGGTATGTAAATGCTCAAAACCCTAATGAGCCTTACCTTTTATTTTATCACCGTAAATTAGATTGTTCATTCCTTAATCTGATAAACTTGCACAGCCAGTAAGGATAAGCTCATGCAGATTGATGCACATGCCGACCTTAATCATGAGTGCGTTGTTTACTTACTTTGAAGGATTGAAGGAAATATTGAGATAAGTAAGCTTTTACAGAGAACCTGAAATGACCTGAAGAAAGTCTTAGTTTTTAACGTTAGGAAGGTCAGCCAGACCTAGACTCACGAACTCTCTTTTTGCTAGTGCCTGGATGCCGGCAGATGTGACATTTCTGCAAAAATTTATATGCAAAGTATGCAGCTGCTCACACTAACCGAGTATTTATAGACAGGCATCAGTGATTGAATCTTCCAGATGATTTGCTGTAAACTTTTTAAGTTCAGGTTTGTTTTTGAGAAATCTTAAAATGGCTGATTCTTATAGCTATTCGCAGAGTGAAATGTCGATAACTTCAAGAGATTTACATGAGATTCCTAACTAAATTAGTACTTCGTTAGTTATAGGAACCGATGTGAGATTGAGCTCTTTGATGTTGACAGCAAGGTAGCCAATTTTGTTTATAAGTTAATTGGAAATGTCAGTGCGGTACTGTAGATCGAGATATTAAAGGTGGGGGTTCAAAATTTAAAGAAGATTATGTTCGTTAATGACAGTATTTGGTAGTTTCTTTGTAGGGGAAAAAATACTTTGAGATGTCGCATCATCTAGCCTTAGTTGGGTGGATTATAGTAAACTTAGCCGATTTGTCGTACTTTGCGCTAGTATTGACCATCTCTATTAGGCCCTAAGGCGTTACCCAAGGGTTTTACATTCGTGTACTACTCAGCCAGCTTGTTGTTTTATTCGAACTGAATGTTAAATAATTTACGATTTTAACTTTTGTTTAGTGTTTTGAGGTAGCAAGAGTGAAACATGAGTTCTTCGAGGCGAACTCAGATCCTTTTTCATGTTCCTTGCTGGGACTGCTGAAGGGTTTATTAAACTAATTTTTAGTGCGTTCGATGGGATTTTTTTGTTGGAAGAGCGAATCTAGATCATACTTTTTAGTTTCGGTCGAGGTGTCTTTCTGCATGTAGATGGGGTTCTGCAGAACTTTTGGATAATTCATCGAGCACCATCCGATCAAACTGCGATGGTTAGTGAAGGACGGAAACTGGTTGTTTTCGATGTTGCGATGCACTGTCTCCTGAATGCTAAAGTTTTTGCTCATGATTGTATAACTTCTTAAATAAAATTATCAATCTACATTAGACTAACTCTTTAATGAGTCATATTATCTACGTCTATTAGATAAATATTTAGTGTGAAATCTTTGAAATTACATTTTTTTTATAATATTGGTATAAATCAGTCTTTTTGTGACTAAGTTAAGCTGGCTGTCTAGCTAGATTTGCCGACTTACGCCTAGTGATTCTACTCAGATTCATTTTTCTTAGGAGTCTTAGACCCGCCCATTATTTTTGGAGGTTATTTCTATCCTTGCATAACTTGTTTATCTTTTGAAGAAACTCTTGGAATCTGAACTTTAGCTGCGATATGGCGGTACTTGTCTGAAGGTGGAGGGGCTAAATATACAAAAACCTACACTTGTGCTGCACATTTTGACCTTTTGATACACCCCAGCCTGGTCTTTAATCTATCTTTTTGGCAGAGGGAACTCGACCTTCCTTAGCTTACTTACTTTCCTCTCTCCTAGGATGATTTTTTTAATCTTTTGCACCTATATAACGGCAAGCGTACTCGATCTTTGTCTAGGCTGCTGATGACTCGAGTGCAAGATCGTAACCAGTTGCGCCTTTATCTGTTCGTTTTCCTTGGTTAGGGCCTATATTTTTTCCCTCAAAGGTTGAACTGCTCTTTAAATCAGTTACAGGACCTCGTTCTCTTCCATCTCAATTGATTATATACACACGATAAAAATTAATTTTAATAAACAGCTTTATATCCACAATCCAGTAGAAGACGGATTTAATTACTAATATGTATTGAAAATTGACAAGAATAGCAAAGATTAACAGATACAATCATTAAGTTGGAAATTCGTTTCTTTTTTTGTAATTTCTTTGATGATTAAATTTGCTAGTATGAAGATTTTGATATAAAAAATTGCAGCGGAATTAAAAGATTATTATTACTAGCAATTTACAAACATTATAGAAAAGCTTATTTTTATATTGATTATGACATAAATATAGCTAAATATTTTATTGAAGATCACTACTTAATTTAAATTACCTTAAGAGATTTTTACTGTTACAACATAAGCTATTATAGTATAGCCAAAAGATCTCCAATACCACTTTCTCCAGACTACGCCAAGGGCAACCAACTGACATCTTAACCTTCGAATTTTTTGATAATAATGTCCTCGAGGCCTGTCTTTTTGATTTGTTTGTCCAAGTGATAAAGATAAAAGACATAGTTCCATAATTTATGATACTGTTGAATATAATGGGTCTTTAAGGTAAGATTCTTTTTCTATAGAGTTTCACGCTCGATGCCGCATATAAAGCACTTCTAGGTTTTGTCCTTTAACATTTTTTAACGATCTTCTCTGAGAGATGCAAAGTTGTCGATCAAGACACCACCAATGATGTTGGAGAAAAGAGTGCCCATAAATATAGAATAGACCATGTCATAGGCGAATCGACCTCCTTAGAAAGACTACAACTATGAACCTATTTCTTCTTTGATGTAAAGCTAGACTATACAATCTGGGACTGACTGGCAGTAATCGTCAGGGAACTTATCCGGATATATGGCTCCAGCGTAGTAGTATAAAGAGAATACAGAGAAGAAAGCTACAAAAGACGTGCCCAGGAAAGAGAGCATTGCTAACATAGGTAAACTGACCTTTAAGGCAGTCAAAATATTCTTCAAGACTTCGAGCCGAGCCATGAGCAAGTTCATCAGGAGTATGGAAAACCACTCGATGCCATAGAACATGCCCATGAAACTACCAAACATAAACAAAATCATATTTCCAAATTCTTCATCTTATTTTATACAGTAAAGACTTTTGAATCCAGGTATTTTTAGCATAAAAGAGAAAAGAGCTGACTATTGTTACTAACCGCTTTCTTTGGAAGCTTACTACTGAGCTCGCTAGTATTTTTTGATTGCTAAAAAGAGATGCGTTTTAAGCCAAAGGAAGAAATATGTCATAGCTATTATAAACTGAGTGATTGACAGACCTTTCATTATGATTGTCTATGCTCCAAGATCAAACTATATTTCCTATTGATAGGGATAATACACTACAGTAGTGAAATAGGCTGTTAAAATACATATTAACAATGCTATTTGAAGCCCCAGATTGAAGTAAGACTCTATTTTGGCTGTAGTTATAGAAAATGGCACTTTGAATATAGTGAACTAGTTATCGAGACTATAATTGTAGTCGAATTATTCAACTATAGTACTTTTGGTCTGAAGAAGACCGATTATTTTATCTCTTTGGGTGCTTCTATCAACATATTCCATAATGTTAGTTCTTGTAGCTCGAGATAGATAAGTCAAAACTTTATGTTTGGGGAAAAAGAGAGTCTGTAGCTAGTCTCCATCCATCCTGATTTCAATACCTAAGAGATTCTGTTTAAGCAAATCAAAGATCTATTGCATGTTGATGCCTGCTGCAGATTTTAGGTTGTATTTAATTCTTATGTCAAACTATTTGACTGGAGTCTTTTTGGATAGCTTGACGATGACTGAAGTGGCCTGGAACATGTCCAAATAAAAAGATTAATGAAGTTTCTTTTTATTTAGCTGGATCTATAGGTCTCTGGCAGAAGTTATCTAGCCAATATTTTAGACAGTTGGCAAATATTTGATATAAAATGCCAAGACGTTTACAAAGTAACGGCAAAGAACCTCGCTAGAAAAGCTTTAATAAATGTCTTATTTGTTTCCCTACAAACAGCTTATCACATTTTTGATGTTTGATGAAAAAATATTGAAAATTATGAGGATGTTCTTTTAGTTAGTAATGAGAATATTTTTCTAAAGCATTTTAGTAATATCTTGTTATAATATCGCAAAATCTGAGAACATTGAACTTTTGCAGATGAATCTTTGATTCTAGAGGCAGGGGATTTGAGTAACTTCATAGATGAAATCAATAATAGAGAAAGGCACCTAAATTATTAAAAAAATACCTTGATTATATCGATTTTAAAATTGCTAAACATTCGCTTCAGTTCAGTGACTCCAAGCATAAGGAAGTTAACAGAATCTGGCTTGGTCTTTTTTTATTCGTCAGTCGTTTTTTGATCGCGTATATATTATTTGATTTAGATATTGCCTTCACACAGATTTTTCAGGAAAATGAAGGCATATTGCATATTGACAACTTTTTCATCAAATTATTTTTGCTCTAGCACTGTCTCAGGATGGTACACAAACTTTCTTCCCATGATTCTTTAGTTATCGATATAGAAATCGTAGGTATCGCTATATATGATGCCAGTTGGATTGTATTAAACAGCTTTGGCTCCGACATTGTAAGCCGCGATGGAAGATCCGCAATCTTTAATCAATCTTGTTATCGAAACTAGTAGTTAATTTATTTGATCTTACTGAATCAGTTTGAAAAGTTAATTCTGATTATTGGCATTTTTGTTAAGTAGGAGAGATATTCCAAGCAAAAGTATAGCTTTTGCCATTTCAAAAGTGGAACGAAGATCAACTATAAGTAGCGAACTGAGGAACGAGGCAACTCCACAGTCGTAAAGGAAATCTTGTGCTGTTTTTATCTCACTTGCATTTTTGACGCAGTTGATTCCCCAGTTTTGAATTTATTCTCCGAAAACATCACTATTTCTTTGAATATAATTAGTTAGCAGTCTGATAGTCAGCAGCTTATACTAGAATTTTATGCTTTGCGGGTCAAGCTAGTTCATTTTTACAATCGACTTGATGACATCATCCGTTCCAACTATCACGATTTCTTAGTAACACTTTGACGATGTATCGTTGAGTGCTGAAAATACATCATAAAACTATTGACTTAGTTCTTGATTTGTGAATTTATTAAACTAATCGTTGACGGTCAAAAACTTTGCTAGTTTTTTTCTTCTTTAATTGATCAAAATATTTTTATCAGAAGCGCTGGCAAAAAATTAAGTTTTGACTTTGAAGTGAACTGATTGGGAAGTTACTACATTTTTGGGTAAAACAGGTTTTTTCTGACCTTCTTAATCACCCTTGTTGCCCCTTTATTATGCCTATTTGACTGGTGGTGGTTTTGTTTTACGTCTCTGAATTCTCTTATCGATGTTACCAAGGAATATTTTTTAAAGCAAATAGTCTCTCTAACGTTGTTCCAGAGCCTCTTTGGTTTCTCCAGGATTCGGCTATACTCTTTTCTGCACTTTGGCTACCTTAGCATCTCTATCTTCTTACTGATCCTTGAAAGAATTCCAATCGATAAAATGTCTCCAGAAGCTTTTTGCGTCATGGAAAAGATAACTTTTTTTAAATGGAATATCATCAGTGCTGATTTTATATTTATCAATATTCATATTGGTTAGCTCTTTAGAAAGATCTTCGTACTATTTTACAACTCTAAAAGGTGTATTAGCCAAAAAACTCCTGAGTCTTTTGCTGACTCTCGCCATATATTTATTGATATATCTTCCGTCGATAGTCTTCAGCAGATATTATAAAATTTCTATGATTTCGACAAGAAGATAGACCAGTTTAGTATCGGACGCTTGTGAGATAGTGAGATTTAGATGATTTTAAAAGGTTTTATTTTTGGGATCTTCTTTGATAAAAAGGTTTAAAGAGTGAAGGATCTACTAAAGAGAAAGAAAGACATAGCTGCCAAGATAGCAGTATCTTACTGGATTTTTGATGCGAATCACATTGTAATCAGGAGCGTTGCATACTAACTAAACGATTCCCTGCAGTTCTTACTTGATGATTGGCAGATCTTCATTGATAAAACTATTGAAAAGTGCACTATCTTTAGTTCGTTTTTAGAAATAGTAAAGTCTATTTAAATAAGCTCGCAAATGTCGGATCACTATCCAGCATCTTTATGATTCCTTGAGAATTTTGTGAAGAAAATCAAGAGGATGCATATTGGATGCCTTACCGATGTTTACAACGTTTTAGTTTTAGATAAGTGCGCTGAATACTTAGAAAAAAGTTGTGATGTAGAATAGTGGGGCTGACACATTGATTGAACTGTAGTTTTCAGTAGCTTATCTGTACTGAATCATGTACTATTTAATCCAAACTGTATATGATTTTTCTATATTGCTGCTAAGACTTCCAAAGATATCGCCTTCTGCCTTGAGATAGACCACTGAGTTTTTGGCTGATACCTGTATTTAAGAAATCTTTTCCATGACCATGTTCTGATTGATGTCGTAGCCCTGGTCATCAAAAATAACTGCAATTCTGAGGAAATCAAGAAGTTTGCTTTTTTGATAATCTACAAGTTCTAGTTAGTTGGCTTAGTCGATTATCAAATTTATTATAGGTTTTATGTCACTTTTTTTGACAAGATTCATGTTGTTAGTATACATGACTTTGAAGAAATCAATGCAGCCTACATTGAATTTTACATGTTTTTAAGCCAGTTTCAGAATCCACTAGAGCTATTTCTTGTTTTACTTGTTGTTCCAGACAAGAGTCGTCAAGAAATTGTACGCAGCGTGAAGAGCTCGCATAGGTAGAGCATGCTAGGTTGGCAGCTATGACATTAATTTTATGAAGTCCACAATCAGCAAGTGATGGTCTTGACTCTTAATGAGGTTTTGATTCAGTTAAAGGTTCTCATCTTTTTAGGAGATGATCAAATAAGAGCCATATTATATTGTCTGGTCCTTTTTACTGACTCCAAATATGTCAGTAAAGGGATAAAGTTAGGTAGGCTGATAGAAGTTAAGAGAATCGGAGGGAGTAGGATTAGCTCGACTCTTCATCATGGACATGGTCAAAGAGGCCAGTTACTGGACAACACCCAGTTTTTGACTTTCATTAGGTACGTAGCCTGGTCTAGGGATGGTATATAGTATTTCTCTAAAATTATCGTAGTTGATGACATTCGGACTGATCAAGTTAAGAAGCACACTTCTTGTAGTATCAACTCCTCTAACTGCCAATTTCTTGAGGTGACCTCCTGCCACAAATATGATATCTTTGAAAGTTCTCAATATTTCTTGTCTTTGATTTGTTATTCTGTTGACGATTTCCAGTGAAATATTTGTGAGTTACTGATTAGAATATACAAAAGTTTAAAAGAAAACAAGAGAAGGATTGATAGATTCTGCGATACACTATGAAAAAAGATTTCTAGATTATATGATTTCACAAACTTTATCTTTCCAGAGATCTTAGAGAAGCAAATAGCCTTCTTTTTCGTTCATAGGGGCGAACTCGCTATACTAAATATGATTTTTCCATTTTGAAATAAACTACATCTTATCGTATTTATATTTGCTCAAATTGACGTCGATTTCCATGACGTCTTTGAAGTATTTTGTGATCATAGACACACGTACGTTGTACTCGTAGTCGATAATAATGCTGATGATCTTAGCTGCTAGAATCTTACACTAGACAAGCAGCAGGATATTAGGCTTATTTAGTTTGACTTGTTGTTTTATTGTGCCATAAACGAGTTAGCGGTACTGATGAGGATTTAGAAATTGGTTAATACCTTGCTTTTTGTCATCATGCTTCTTTTAAACTAGCATTTTATCAGCATATTCGATATCGAAACGCATAATTTTTAATAAAAATGGCACCATTTTTTTCATCTGATTAATCTAGTACCAGAAACCTAAGTTAAGAGTAGACTTCAGTATCTCCAAAAAAGTTTTGACATTTACCAATCGATCTCTATCGTCGACATCAAAATCTATCGTATCTGGCTATTTTTTTTAACCTTCCTCTTACTTTTTTATGGCCCCTTGTTCTCCTTGATTTTCTTTTTATTTGTCCATCAGTTGCGCAATATCGGTCCTTAAAGTGAAAGCCTTCTTATTGATACGACGAATATACTCTATTATAAGATTCATCGTTTTTTTTAATTCTTCTTAAGGAGTTTTTCTGGCAATAGGAATATTAAACTTTCCAAGCTCATCCCACATCTTCACTTTTGTTATTCTGTTAATTTACTCATACTCTGAAGTTTATACAAATGCGTGATGAACTAATCTGATGAAAGGCTGAAAAAGAAGATTTTTTTTAACAGTACCCTCGTGCAAAAAAGCTACTAGAGTTTTTAATGGAAGATTTTTTTCGATATATTTAAGAGGACTTATGTTTCTTTGGACGCAAACATCAGCTAACAAATTAAGATATCTCATGAAATATGCCCAATGATTTTTGTCAGGGTCATAGCCACCTTCAAACTTCATTAGATTACATTCTTCATAGAGCTACGAAAGAGTTCGATACTGTGGTTCGACTGAAGGTGTAATTTTAGAGAAAATTTGCATTTTTTTCTGATCTTCTCTGAACTTGAACTGATTCGCCTCAAGACTTTCTTACATACTGTATTTGTTAAATGATTTTTGTTGATTTTCTTATTTATAAAAAGCATTAAAGACGGCGATTTGATTCTTGGGCACTGTTCGATCTTTGCAAAGGCAAAGTCTTGACAAAAAATATAAATCTGCTGGATCAGGATCATTTTTATCAAGATGCTTGATGAGATCTTGAATGTAATCATCTGTTATTTCTTCAAGAGCTAGGTAATTGCTGTCTAAAAACTATTGGATGCTGCAGTAAACTCCTCGGTTGGCTTTTTTAAGAATCTGATCAAGATAGTGATTCATGTATTTTGATATTTTTATCTTCATAAGGTAGTTACCTGCTGCCACTGATTCTAGCAGTTTATATCCAAGCTCGTAAACTGTTCTTACTTTTTTGTATTAAGAATTTTTATTTTTTATCGATAGATTGCTGAGTCTTTAAGGCTATGGGTCATCTTAAAGCCTGTTTATAAACTATTATTGACCATCCTAGGGATCACCTTCGAATCTTTCTTTCTTTTTTATCTAAGGATCTCTTCTGTTTATTTGATCTAGCATGCGGGTTACCAGTTAGATCATACCTAGCTCATCGAAAATTCTTTGTTTTTTTGAGTTCGGGTTATCTAAATATACTAAATAATACTTCCGCTTTATGCGATTTTATTGTAGTCGCAGTCATAAATGAACCCAACTAAATTCTTAAAAACGTTGATGACATTGTTTAGCAAAGGAACTTTCAGCTCAACGCATAGTTAATCAAGAGTTCTATACTATTCAATGAGCTGGGTGAACTTGGATATGATTTCTTGAGACGAAAGGACAAATAAACAAAGCTGTTTGGCTTATTAACTGATTTTGTATATTCTAAAACCATGCTAAGAAGCATCGATGGTAAGCCCTAGTTTTGCCTTGCTGAACCTACTATTGTATTCTTAGACAATTTTTTTGTTAGAAACTGCTTAGAGATCCTATTCAACACTATAACCTTATTCATATTCGATATCTTATCTGATTACATCATCTTTTATCTATTGCTGGGCTTTCTCTGAATTTTTGATGATATTCAAGTAGTATTTAATGAACTTTTTAGCAACTAAACCTCGTTTTTTGTATGAAAATTGCACTAGGGCTCCATCCTAAAGCTTATTATCTACACTTGACAGAAGTATAGGCTTCTTGCTGTTACCCTGAAATTCTTAGAGATCAACTCTTTTTAAATCAGAAGACACGTACATGATTCGACCTGAACATAAATGTCGCAAAATGTATTTCTATTTCTTTTTGCCTTATTTATCGTTGTCATCATCGTCGTCATCATTGTTGCTTGGGCTTCCTGAAACTGCGTCTGCGCCTAACTGGCCTTGTACCACTGGAGCTCCAACTGTTTGAGTCAAAAAACTCATATTTAGATGGGCTGCAGTACCCATGCTAGGTAGTTGGAGTTGATTTCCTATTTTTTTAGTCTATTTTCTGGATGCTTTAGACCTTCCCTGAGCCATTTATTCAGTCTATTTTTTACTCAATGTCTTGATTTCCTCAATTTCCCAAAGACCATCAAAAATATCAGCAAGATCTGACTATTGAAGTCTTTTTTTGAGAAATATGTTTGATTGTGAAATGCTAGGACATATATACTGATCTTCTGAGGTGTTGATGAAATAAACGATATCATGATTTCTGATTTTTTGTTTGTTTGGTTTCATCTCGAACTAGTTATGCACTTACAGTTTGAAGTCTCTTCTATGGATATTCTAGTTTATGATCAAGAATCTACCTGTTTTAGGCAGGATTTATTTACGACCTGAAGCTGAAATTTTTTGATCTCCTTAAAGTTATTATTCGCCTTCTTTGTAATAGTACTGTCTGAGTTGTGGGGACTCTATCCCGTTTAAATTTCCGAAATATCTTTTTGCCATACCGTTATCAACGAACATTTTTTAGTAGCAGTAAGACACGTAACACTGAGTCTCACAGTGATAAATTTTAAATGGAGCATAAATACTCATTTCGTCGGATTATTTTTCATAGGTACGATAAGACATCAGCTGAAAAATGATTTTTTCTGAAAGTTACTTCTTCAACTCGATTTTAAATGCACCTATTCCTGCACTTGCACAGTCCCAAGATCCGTATAAATAGTACCCGGAATCGACGTGTTTGAAGATAACTTTAGAACCGAAAGAAATATACTTGCCTCTTTTTTACGATATCATGGCTTGAAATTGATCGGCTTCAGTTTGTGCCCTTGGGGCAGACTATGCTTTCTTGGCTTCGTCTCTTTGTGAGTTCATTTAGTCGTTGATTTAGAACGAACTGGTGGGTAAGATCTCGAACAAAGCTTATCTGTAATTGGAGATGTTGATGACATCTAGTCCGCCGGATATATATGTCTGTTCCTTATCATATGTCTGAAAGTAGATATTTTGATCAGTGTAAGATTTCGAGGAGAGGAAGCAGTTGGCAAACTCATCTGATCGGATGCGGATTATCTACCCGAATTTCAATATGGATGAGGACATCGCCAAAATATAAATGCAAAAGATAATTCAAATCTTATCTTAATAAAATCTTAATAAAAGATAATAACTAAAATTGCTTAGCGTCAGTAAATATTCAAAAAACAAATATTCATTTTGCAAACTAAAATTTTAACTTTATATTAATATATCAACAGCAATATTAATATATAATTAACGAATACTTTATGCTCAGAAGACACTCTTTTGTCAACGAAAAGTCAGAAATTAAACACCAAAGGATTCAAAGCGATCTAAAAAATAGTAATTTAAATCATCGCTTTGAATAACAATACTAAAAATATATTGGGAGCTCTTAGATGTCAAGATATTAATACAGCAACACAGAAAAATAGCATACTGCTCTTTTAGACTTAATAAAACAAAAGGCACAATCATAAAAACTTTCTAAACTTGAAAAAATAAGAATAAATCAATGGACTCAAAAATTAACTGCTTGTCCTCATAATGCAATATGGAGTAAAAATGTCATTTTCTACTTGCAAGTTCTAAGCATTATGCTCGATCAATCAAAAATTACTTAACCTTTTATGAGTTTACCACCATAAGGGTCTCTTTTGAAACTTACTGTAAATGATCTGCCTTTTCCTCTCAGAAAATATTTCTAAAGTAGTAGCGATCGTTCTAAAAGCAACCGTCAAAGATCCTCGATGTGTAAGCAAAAAAGGAAATAAAATATAATTTAATTTACAGAATAATTTGATAAAAAGACATATATGATCGATGATGATCTGTCATCTATAATCAAAAAAGAAGACACTTTCCGATTACAAGAAGCTATAAATTATTAAATTTTAGATGTAAGTTAGCTAAATATTTAACAAATATCTAAAAATATAGGAACTGGGGGGAAATCGAAATGTCGATATAGTAGCTACAAATCAAGTGCCAAAAGAAATATTCAAGAAAAAAAACTTTAAAACAATAAAGCAGCATTCCCAAGCAATAAATAATTACAAATATACACTTGTGATAGAAACAAATAAAATTAAAGATTAAATGCCAACATGAATAATCAAAACACTTCGAATGTCAGTAGAAAATTGTTTAATTCAAAGGAGCATTCTATAGGCAATTCAAGCTATAATAAAAATGAAAGCAGCATTTAACTAATAAATAAATCTTAATATATAATGTATAATACTTCGAGATACTAAAATTAATTACAGAAAACTTTCCTTTCTAGTGATTTGGTTAAAATACAAGATATTGAATTAATCAAAAGAATTATAAGAGTACTAGAATACAATAGTTCTGGTCTTGCAAAGTAGTAAAAATACTAATCTTTGTATAGCTAGCTTATAGAAATAATGAAAAAATAAAGTCCTAATGATTCTTTTTTTTAGGAAGCATTTTTGGACACTTCTTAACTCTCGTAGCAGTCTAAGACCTTAATCAAAACAAATTAAAAGATAAAGAAAAAGTTTTCGCAAACAGACAAAGAAACTGCATAGTTTTTGGCATTCTTAAAAGCAATTAAAAATGAAAATTGATATCAAAATAATTTACTTATATTACTAATAAGATAGTTAATTAATCTTTTTGTTAGCTTATAAAAGATTTGATAGGTATTGATTTTTTTTGATTTGTCAAGTATCTTCCTTAGAGTTATTATTTGAAGGGTTTGCAAAGAACGTGAAATGTATATAAAAAATAAATCTAGGATAGACAGAATAGAATCCGATCACCATCGAGGACGATATTATCTCTATCGAATGATTGCATTATCTAAATATTTAAATTAATTAGCCTAAGTGATTTTTAAAAAAATTAACATAAAAACCTTGAAATTATTATTAAATATCTTTAGACAAACAGCAATCAAGCTAAAAAGTTATTGTTGCATCAAATTGTCCAATATTTACACATAAAAATGAAAATTGATATCAAAATAATTTACTTATATTATAAATAATAAAATATTTAATTAATCTTTTTATTAACTTGTAAAACATATGATTGAAATAAATTTTATGAAAGATTGTAAGATAATTGACTTCGCGATGATACTGGCTGAAATTTCTGAAACAATTTTAAAGAATTAAAAGTTGTGTAATATATAGTTGAGACAATAAATAGCTTATAGAAATAAAGTACATTTTGATATGAGTATATCATTAAAGTGATAAATAATTGATTATGCAGGTATTATCAGATTATAACGAAATCTGCTTTATGTTCGCTTAAAGAATAGAATAAACTGTGGGTTTTTGTGAGGAGTGGGACAAACAATAATAAATAAGCTTACTTGCAACTAAAAAATAAATAACTCAAGTGCATAAGGTATTACGTATAAATTATTATAAAGTGTTGAAATTCTTGAAGCCTTATTGCAAAAAGTAAGAAGAAAAGTGCCCGACTCTATATAACATAACTTAAGTTAAAAAAATACTCGTCAGTCTCAAAAAAAAACAATCTAAATGGAAAACTTATGTCGAAAAGGCCTAAGATATCCATAATCAATGTTTGGGATGGGTGACTTCTGAAGCGATATGCTTTAATTGCGGACATCAACTTAAAATTGTCTAATCATTTATCATGAGTTCGATCGCTGGTATTAAGGCTGCTATTGGTGCTGAAAATTGTTAATGGATGGCCCACCAGATCGATTCGTTAGATAAATTAATTTAAGGAATGAGAAAAAATTTGCTTTGCAAAGAGAATTTTAATATGGGTAATAGCGGATAAAGACCAATTACCATAGAGGACGAGATTATCATAATCTAGTGATTCAATCATCTAAATATTTAACTTAATTAGCCTCATTTATTGTTATAAAATTTGAACATGAGAACCTCGAAATTATTTTAAATATATTTAGACAAACAGCAACCTAGCTGAAAAGTTATTATTGCATCTAATTGTCCTATATTTACACATGAATAACAAAATATATCAGCTAAAAAGTATTGAATAAGTTACGAGATTAAACGAAAATCAAAAAATCAGTTCATGCTAGCCATTATTATGATTAAATATGATCAGATTGATTTTTTTCAGGAATAGTAATATTGAAAATTTTTTACTTGTCTTTGTAGACAATATTTAGATTTGATGTTTATAGTTAATGAACTACATTATTGATATTTAAAAATGTAGAGGTCTATGGTAAACGAGTTAAATTCATTAGCACAATCTACAGTTAATACTGCCCGTCAGTCTCATATTTTTATGCAGCACGACTCTGACTTTCCGGATTTGACCTTCTCGCATATAAAAAACTTGCCTGGCTACAAAAGAGAGGATCTTTCTAATAAGCTAGATTTCATAGTAGTTTTTCAAGCGATATAAATCTAACGTTTAGGACTCTAAGTATAAGCTTTGAGGATAAGATGCAAAGACAGTCAAAGACAAAAGGCCAATTTATAAAACTATCAAATTCAGATAAGAGAGCTCACTGAACGATGTCATATTTTATAGATGCAAAAAGAAGGTCTTGAGGACTAAATAGAACGAATGAAAATATTTTGCTAGAAAATCTATAGAGATTATCAGTAGTAAAAAAATAGAAGAGGAGATGAAGTGGGTCTAAAAGAAAAATATTTGCTTTAAAAAAATAGGTGTGAATAGCTGTAAGGAGAGATAAATAGATGGCGTCAAAGATGCAACGCCATGAATCTCGAGCAGAATCAACAAATATCATAAATAAGAAAATAATTTGAAAGCAGACGCAAATTTAGTAACGATAACGATTTGGTTATAGCCCAACAAAAAATAATTGATCTGACAAGCTAGCTCAGCAAAACTAAAGAATTTTATGCTTTGTGTGAAACTTAGTTGAATAGTTTTAAATAAAAAGAGGAAAAAACAAATCATTTGGAGGATAAACTTGAGTAGTATTAAAATCAGATAGTGATGCTTTCTCAGGAAAACTATCGTCTAAATGAAATGCTCAAGTGGAAGGGTCAGGAGCTGACTCGAATGAAGGGAACTGAAAAGGAACTGCAAATCAAAGTTGAAAGCAGCAAATATATTGAAGACGAGAGGTGTAGCTTGCAGTAAAAATATGCTAATATTGTACATAAAAATTCACAATTAGAAGAAAATCACAAACTTTTAAATCAAAAAATAGAATATTTTATGAAATAAAATGATGCTGTAAAGCAAAAGTTAGTAGATCGATAAAAAGAATTCAGCTCTCTTAGATAGATATCTGAGTAAGTTAAGATTGCCTATAAATAATTATAGTAATAATACAAAGAAAAAATCATATAAAATCAGAGTATAAGCATACAATTTCAAAAAAATAGTCTATAATTGTAACAAAAAGTAAAAGATTATGAGCTGATAACAATTCAGTATGCTTAAACGAATAAAAAATTGTAAGTTTCAATAGTTGCAAATGAGAATATTGTTCAAAAAATGCTAAATTTTTAACGATTAAAAAGTCATCTGTAACAATTGCTAAATTAATTGCAATAGCAGCACCTACAACTTCAATAAACATACAACTAAACGCTTGAAAAAAATAGTGCCTTAAGTCAAAGATTAAAAGAAACCTAATTAAATCTAACGAATAAATAATTGCAAATGAATTAAATAAAAAACAATTTTACGACCCAAATCATTCAATTAAAAGAAAACAAATAATATTTATAGTCATAATTACGATAGTATTCAGTTTACAAATCTCGAACGCATCAGCTTGAATAAAAATATGAGTCTATTTCTCAAAAAATGAAAAGTCAAACTTAGAAATTTTAAATAGAAACAAGTCTAAAAACCATATTATAGAATAAGCTGAATGCTACAAATCAGGCAACTATGAAATAATTCAGTAATTATGAATAGAAAATGGCGGAATTCAGAAGATAGATATAAAAACTACAAACTCAGTTAAGGTCATAAAAGTAAGAAAAAGAAATACTAAAGCAAAAATAGATAAATTTTTAAAAAGAAAGATAGCAGTTTAAATCATTAGTTTGGTAGAAAGAATAGCTGCAAAAAGATCTGGGACGTTACGTGATAAAAATTGAAGAATATTCTAGAAAGATTATGGGACTTGAATAAACGGTTAGTTTGAGTAAGAGCATATAGTAAAGATACAAAAGTGAGCGTATTAATCGACATTAACTTATGGAAAAAAATGAAGATATTGCTCAAGAGCTTGCTAGCTTGCAAAAAAGTCTGGTAGTCAAATAATAAAGAATTTAAGCTTTGCAAAATTAATGTAATAAAAATGACGTTTTGAAGGCTTAACTAAAACAATCTTATGCGCAAATAGAAATAATGAGGATAAAAATTTAAGAAATTAGTAGAGAAATCAATCAAAAAGTAATAGAAATCAGTCAAATAAAACAAAAGATAACACAAATATAAAAAAGTAGGCATCAATCACATATGATTGATGACAAACTAATATAAAATCTAAGACAAACAAAAGAATTAGTGCTTAAACTTGATTAATCTAAAAGACATAATTCGCAGTTGTAGGATTAAAATGTAGTTTTAAACTTAAAGATCAATCAAGTTTAAAAAGAGTTACTTAGTTCAAGATAAGAAAAAGAAGAGCTCGAAAGGAAAATATTGATTAAGGATAGTGATATGAAAGGCTTCATGAAAGCTTATGAATAGGTTACTTTAAAAAATTCATAGTTAAAGATTTTATAAAAATCTTATCAATAGTTAGATAGGGCTAATCAAAATTTGAGAGAAATAAACTAGGGGCTACAATAAAACAATAAGCGTTATAAAGTACAATTTATACTATTCAGGTGTATATTTAACAAATTGAAAATATCAACCATGAGAATGAAAGTAGAATTTAGTATGAAAAATAGCATAATATAAGAATGTGCAGCTAGATAGAACAAATGAAAATGTACATCGAAAAAACAGATAATCTTAAAAATAATTAAAGTAAAAACTCTTAATTGGATAAAGAATTCGTCACTATCAAGTAAATATGTTTTTAACAAAATAAGATGATCAACGATTTGCGATATAAACTGACGATGATGTAATAGATCTTAAAAATAATCAAATAAAAATATAAGAAATAGCAGTTAATTGGATAGCAATTATGTGCGTATAGTGTAAGTTTGACTTAAAAAATGTTAAATCTATCAGAATATGCAGGCATGACATAAAAATATTGGCTGTTGATGAGTTAAATACGATAATAAAATTTGTAGCTGTAGAGTCAGCGTAATTTTTACGATATATAACTGTGCTAATCTTTGAAAGTAATCAGATAAAATAATATCACAACATACAAAGTCAGTCCCTATATAACGAATAGATCATTTTAGCAGAAATAGTCTATAAAAAGCATTTAAAATATCAAGAATTAAAGTCTTTTTTCATTTAAAGATACAAAAATATAATAAAGCATCGATAAGGTGATGGAATAGCAATAAATATAGTCTTAATAAATTATTAATAATAGAAATTCTGAGGAAAATGGTTCAATAAGATCGATGGAAGGTACTATAATTAATACTCTTATGACCAAGTAGTCACGGTCAAGGTTTGAAAAAAATGTGTTTGAACAGGAAGAACAGTAAGATCGTAATAGTCATGGATTTGGATTAACAAATAGAGAAAATGAAAACAAAGTTGCGCATTTAAGAATCCTTTCACCTCAGCACCATAGAAATAATCTGAATTATCAAACCATTCGAGTTTCGGATCCTGTTTAAGGGACTCGCCTTTTAATCGGAGGAAACATCAATTATGTTAATTAAACGGATTCTATAAAAAGAATAAGTTCTTACAGCAACTTTGTTCCCTATTTTCAAAATCCTAGTCAGCAGAATCGTCCACCGACCTCTCCAACAGCCAGTGAATCTAAATTGATAATTAGAGCGCATTCATCGACAAGTGGAAAAAATTCTTAAAATGCCTAGAAATAATACGGAAAAACGATTAGGATTCCTTTAGACCCTTCAAGGTTAGCTCGCAATTATTGATACTATAAGCTTTTAAATACTATATAATATCAATATCAACATAATATATATATTTATGAGAAACGATATGGACTTTGACAGCTAGCCTAGCGAAAATTTCACTCTTTTAGAATCATAAAAGTCTAAACTTATATATGAAGAAAAATAAAATTAGATCAAACAGTCTGAGAGAAGCTTTGAGTCTTTTAGGTCTAGCATATCTATCAAAAGAGATGTTATATTTTATTTTTAGCAAAATTAATACATAACTGATCTAACAAATCTTAATTCGGCTTACAAAATTTTTTTGCAATTATAAGATGAATCCTCTAAAAATCTAATATAGATAAAAAAAATATGCGATAAAATAGCAAAAAATATTCAATAAAAATAAGATCTTGCACAAACAAAAATCAAATCTCATTAAACTTATATGTTCAATTTTATTGAAAAAATAACAAAAAATTGCTTTGAAAAATTTAATTAGTGTTTTGGTCAAATGTATGATGCTGTAGAATTGATGGAAAAAATAATAAACAAATAACATTAAGAATATAATTTTACATAATTACTTAAGCATCTTTAATAATCGGCTTCGTTTAAACACTAAAATCAATAATAGATAATGATGAAAATTTAAAATAATCGAAATAAAATCGCTTCAAGTTCCGAACAGAAATTAAGAGAAGGTTATGAATATTTTAAGCAAAAATATTATAAAGCAAAAGACAAATGCTTAAAATGTATGTCTTAATATGAAAAACTTCGAGAAGAGTATGCCGCTTTCATCAAAAGTGTAAAAAAAACTAAATGATCATTAAAAAAATATTTTAATCAGAAAATAAAAAAACTTTTTACTATAATTTGATAAATTAATTATTTGAGATAAATATCTCTTGAAGATAGTAATTAAATTCTTTTATTGACATTTTAGTTATAATACTTATTTGGCGAAGTTTTTTAGAGAGATGAGCAGCCCCATAAATTCAAGCACGAGCAGTAATAATTCTGCAAAATCTTCAACTAATTCTTCAAATATTATGCCAAAATCTAAATAGATCTAAGAAAGAGACAAATAAGTTTATTAATAAGAACTACAAAACATTATTATAAATGCTAATTCAGAACCAGTTATCGCTGTAATTTAAACTAAAATTCCAGGACCTAGTTCATTTTACAAAGATAAAAGTCGTAACAATCCATAAGTTAAACACTATAATAGTTCCGAACAATAAGAATTGAAAAAAAGATATTAACAATTATGTGATGAAATCAGTTACAAGTAAAAATAACGACTATAAATAGCAATCAAGCTAAACATTTCTGAAATCTAAAAGAGTCAACGAACTCCAGACTAAACAAATTAAGAATAAGAAAGTGATTAGATGACTAATCTGAGTCAAAAGTGTGCAAATCTCAAAGAAAAATACTAAAGAATTAAAGAAAAATGTTTAAAATATCAATAGCAAAACAATATGTTGAAGGAAAAAATCAGAAGTCTTAGAGGCATGGTCAATCAATAATGATTGAATACAAAAATAAATTGCTTAATAAGATAAATCAACAAATATAAATAATTATTTAAGATAGATAATTTTTAGATTTCTTTTATTTATCTATTACAGAAAAACTTTATTTAGCATCTTTTTGAAAATTTTATACTTAAATCAATAAATAATGAATTTTACTTTTTTTTTTATAGGTCAAATATTCTAACTGTTTATTGTATATTATTAGATAATAGAGTATTTAGTTGCATAATCAAGAAAGCTATATTAGCTTTGCTTTAAATATAAGCTACAATATACATACCTTATTTGTATGACGCTTATTTTGATATTTTAAATGAGTGAAATTATAGCCAAAGCTAGAGCAGAAATGCTCAAAAAAGGGTGGGACCTTTATCTTCTACCGAGAACAGATGAACATCAAAGTGAGTATCTTTGCGAAACTGATGAAAGACTCTGCTATCTTTCAGGATTTTCAGGATCGAATGGAATCGCTCTATTCTCTCAAACTGAAGCACTAGTATGGACGGACGGTCGCTACTTCCTTCAGGCAGAAAAAGAGCTCTATCCAGGATGGCAGATGCGCAAATTGATTGCTGGTGAGAAGACATGGTTTGAACATGTTGTCGCTAATTATGCTAAAGGTTCGAAACTTGGAGTCGATCCTCGACTTCTTACAGCTGGTAAAAGTGTAAATATTCAGCCGGCGGCATCATCAGAAGCCAATTTTTGTAAGAAAAAGGTATCGTTATTGATCTATCTATCGATAACTTGGTTGATTTAATTTGGGAAGAAAGACCCAGGCCTTAGCATCCACAAATATATCTACACGAGTAGTGGGCTGGTCGTACTATGAGTTAAAAAATTGCATGGGTTAGAGACAATATTAAAAAATACTAAGGAAACGCTGCTATTTTCAATGATTTAGCGTAAATTGCATGGCTTTTGAATCTCAGATCAAGCTAGATTCCATGCAATCCTTTCTTCAAAGGCGTTTTGATAGTTCGAAAATAAGGCGGGACTCTATACTTGCCTACAGCCAATCCTTCCTTAAGCAGTGAAATCGTTAAGCAGCATTTGGCCAAAGAGGGAATCAAGCTAGAACCCTATTAGCCGCAGTTTTAAGAAAAATGTTTGATTGAAAAAGGAAAACTCAACTTTTACTTGTACAGCTCAATTAAGGATAAACACCCTATTGAATGGAATGGAATTGGTTTATTTAGAGCAGTTAGAATGCCTAAAGAAGTCTAGGGCTTCAGAAACTGTCATATCAGAGATGGAGTCGCTATGGTCAAATTTTGGGCCTGGCGATCAAAGCTAAATGAAGTAGATGAATATGAAGCTGCTAAATATTTAAATAATCTTAGAGGACAGCAATAACTCAACAAAGGCCTTAGTTTCGAAACGATAAGTGGAGGAGGACCTAATGGCGCAATCATCCATTATCATCCTACTGAAAAAAATAGTTCGATAGTCACGAAAAATATGATTCATCTTGTGGACTCAGGAGGACAATATTTGGACGGAACTACTGATTGCACTAGAGCCTTCAACTTTGGTACTCCTACGCCTGAAGAAAAAGATTCATACACAAGAGTTTTGCTTGGAAATCTAGACATTTAGCGTTTAACCTGGCCTGCCGGTAAGCTTACCGGAGGTGATGTCGATATTCTAGCAAGAAGATACCTATGGGGAGTTGGTAAGGAATACAACCATGGAACAGGGCATGGTGTTGGACACTTTTTAGGTGTTCATTAAGGTCCAGTTGGCATTAGCTCAGTTAATAAAACTAAATTTTAGGCCAACATGATTGTGACCAATTAGCCAGGGTACTATTAGCCCGGAAAATACGGAATCCGTATCTAAAACATTTTACTTGTTCAGGAAAAAGACGGATTCAACTGGTTTGATAATCTAACTCATTGTCCCTATGATCGAAATTTGATTTCCCTCTAGCTTTTGCGAAAATAAGATAGATAATTCATCGATAAGTATCACCAAAAATTATGGAATGTACTTTCTCCGAGGCTAGAAGGAGATTAAGAGACTTTGGCGTGGCTGAAGTATGCAACAGCTCCCCTCTGATTAGTCATTAAACATAAATAATAAAAATATCAAAATACATCTTCATAATAATATATTCTAATATTGATGATGAAAACTTTCGAAGAAAATCCCACTAATAAAAAATAGTATTAATCAAATGTAAGTGCGTAAGTTTTAATTAAAAATCATCAAATTACATCATTATTTTTAGGATTGACGAGCTCTGCTTCTAAAACTTTTTAATAGTTTTTTCTTAACGCATCGTAAAATAATGTGTAATATTAAAATATATAACTTACGAAATCATAGGTAAGTTAAGAATATCAATAAATACATAAAATAATCGTAAAATTGATTTAAATACACGAAAAGACTAGAGAGTACTATTAGTCGATAAGGGAATATATAGAAAAAATAAAGAACAAGAATCTTTAAAATATATATAAAAAATAAAGGAATTAGTTTACTATATACTTAGAAAATATTATTAGCTAATGCCAGCAAAATTTTTAAAATAATCATTCGCAGCTTAATAAAGGGCTTTAGTTGCTTAAAAAGTATGAAAACGGCGACAAAATTAGTGATTTCTACATGAATAAGTATAATGTAAAAGTCGATCCAAAAATATCAAAGAAACTTATATCCTTAACGAAGAAAAAAGACTAATAATTTGAGCGAATCAAACAAATTACATAGCAATATCAAAAAAATTGCAAATAGCAATAAAAAACATTGAAAAATCGTCAATAATAAATAAAAAATGTGAAACTTAAAGCTTCTCTTTTACTATAGTCATCAATCACAATGAGATCATCCCTTCTTTAACAGTCATAGTGTAGCTCGTGATTTCAATAAAAGATAAATTTTATTAAAAACATTCTATGAATGATCAAAGTGAAGAGTAAAGATCAAGCTAATTTTTTTATAATAAGGCCCAGCTTTATTTCCCCTCAGCCTAAACTTTTTTTATCAATCCTAAATGTTCTTTTATTTTAAACTGCTTGTTTCTAATATTTATTTTTCTATTGCATTATGATTCTATATCGGAGTCTATTCCTTCACATTTTTTATCTTTTTACCACATCCAACTCATTCTTGCTGATAAAATTTACTTATTTATTGACTCATAACGATGTCTTTCATCTAAGCTCATCGATGATGTTTTCTTTTTGAAATCTTAGTTTTTGTATAAAGTTAAAGGTTTTTACGCCTATTTGAGCCAGTATTTAAGCGATTTAATTAAGTCTATTCCCTGCTATTTTTATAACAAAGCTGCTCTCAATTTTATGCAAAACTCTTCGTTTCGACTAGCGAACTATTTTAATTTAGATTTACATAAGACATTTAGCGTAGAATGAAGTCCATAGGGTCATAAAACGAACGGCAGTCGTATATTATTCGCTTTAAAGTCGCTAAAGTTAAATCAATCTACATAAATATATATTTACTAATGATGCTTTAGGATTTTAGCTAAGAATTACAAATCTCATGAGAAAAATACATTTTTCAATGTCTTACTTCTTATAACCATCGTTATAAAGTTTCGTCTATAATGTTTTGTAAAGATTTTAGAGACCTTCTTTATCGATGATTTTTGATATTTTTTTAGCTAGTATCTTATTGCCATTTCTTGAGCAACTTTATTGATAAATGCTTATACAAGTCTTAAGATCTATGTCAAACTGCTCTAAGGATTACACTAAAGAAGAAATACAAATTTATCTTTATTTTTCTTTTTATGAAGATTAAGATCCAATGTAACTTTAAAAAGATTGAATAGGAATCACAGGATCTAAGTTAGGTAGATTTAGCACTAATTTTAAGGCTTTTTAGGAATATTTTAGTTAAAGCAATTTTACTTTGTAGGATTCTTTTAATGAAAGAGTCTTGAATATTAAACAAAAAGGTGTCATATTCTGTCTTTTAAGACAAGACATTGCTTGCTATATGAAATTTTATGGCAATTTTTCGCATTTTTTTATTGCTTACGTGATCAATCCTGTTGATTGATATCTCACTATGCGAGGAGCTTCAATCAAAAATTACTTAAAGTATTTAGCATTTATTTGTGAAAGATACCACTAAGCAAAGGAAGGTGTGCTTAGCAAACTAGTCATGATTCGATAATAATGAGGAAGATATTAGTCTCGGGATTTATCCCTCAGGACAGCTGTATGATAGTAAAGCATAGTGAATTTCCCAGCTTATGGATGCTATAGGGCGCTGAGATTTTGCACAAGTCTAACGAAATTTGAATCAAGCATAACAGATAAGAAATCTTAGTTATTGTTTTAATTAAGGACTTAATTTTTCAGTAATTCGACGAATTGATTTTAACTTTATTACAAGACTTGAAATTAATTGCTTGGTTTTTTCTTCTCATAAAATAGTATGTATGCATTTCGGTATTTTTCGTATTTAAATTATGAGTCATTTTTCTATTATCCTCCGTAGCCATCTTCCTAAACTTTTTTTTAGTTAATAAGCTACACAAACTCATCATTAAAGCTATACCATTTTTATCCATTTTTTATAAGCGAGTGATAATGACCTCCTTAAGATGTGCCAGAATGAATGACTGTTCCACGTAGACTATAGTCACAACTTCCCTCTTATATTATTTCGCTTGCAAGGTGAGCTGCAGTGTAGGGTGCCATGTTGAGATCAAAAGGAAATTTAAGATAGCTATTAATCTTAATTTTTCGCATTTAGTCATAGTTGAACTAGAAGCGTTTTATTACTATGACTAGTATGTTAGGCAATTTTTGAAACAAAGTCGTTTGGTTGTTCTAACCTTTTTCTGACAAGGTTAACAAAAATAAGCATTATTTCCATCAAGAATCTATCCTTATACATATCCTTAAAGAGCCTATTAAAGCGTTTTTTTGCCTCTAATATTGATCCCAACTGATAAAAAAGGCTAAGTTTTTTAGCTTCGATGTGGACATTCTTCACAATTAAGCTGATTAGATAGTTGTCCTTCAAAAGTATCTTACAATATTGAATGTTTCCCTTATTATTTTAAAAAAGTTTCTACTTTTTCCATAAGTGCATTAAAAAATTAGTCAGCATCGCTCTGCACCATCGGATTTATTGGAGTTCCTTCATAGGTAATGAAAGATTAAGTAAATTTTTTCAGAGAAATACTTTTTTTTGAGTTATGTTTCAGGTTAGAAAAAGCTGTTTGAAGCTGTAGCATTTAATTTTGTTATTTCAGAGGTCTGTATTTACTGCTATCGATGGAAATATATTTTTATCTAAACTGTTGAATCATAAACATTTGTTGTATGAGACAATTTATATAGCAGGTTGCACCTTGATTTTAAAGTCCACAGAAAAGTGATCGCTATTGCTTTTTTTGTTATAAACTCCAAGAAGACAAATAGTTTAATCTCCACTGACCTGATTGCAATCTAGGAGCTACTTCATTAATAAGCTCATCAAGTAGATTTGGGTTGGCAAAAAGTATTTTTTTCAGAGCTTAATAGAGCATTTTTGATGTGTTTTAAAAATTGATTCTTTTGCTACTACGATTGAATAAAAATTGATGAAGAAATATATTGAATAACCTGTTATTATCGAGAACGAGGCCGAGCTGTGTTACGAAAAGAAGAAGTCTAAAAGCTCCATAAAGTATTTGATTGTGCTGATACGTTGAAGTATCTGAATAAGAACCTTCTAATACATCCCATATAAAATTCTAAATGATTAAAGCATGTTCCTTAGTTAGAACTAAAGATTGTTCTTAGCCTTGGAAAGTATTCATATAGTCTATGAGAAAAGAGAAGAATAGCTAGCAGTTTTATTTTACGATTAGATTATTTATCTGCAAGTGCTTTAAAAGAAAACTGTATATTTAAAGTTTTCTATCAAGCTGACTGTAGTTATTTATTAAATAACTTTGAAAATCTCCTTAAGAAAATTGAACTGTAATTTTATTACGAGGTTTAAAAATTCCGTAAGTAAGTATTTTTAACATGATATTTATAGATAATTTTTAAGGTTAAGAAGAGGAAACAATACGAACTTTACTTAAAAGCTTGAACATATTGTTTAAAAGATCAATATTGATGATGATCGATGATGATATCTAAACTTAATTCTTAAAAATTTGCGATAATTTTTGGCATATAGCGTTTTAAAATTGCTATTTTAATGATTTTTCTATTTATAAATTTTTGAAAATTTTCAAAGCTATCAAGATGCATCTGTTCACTATTCTTTACATGATTACATTTTGCTATAGTTGAACGAGAAAAACAGCAGCAAGTGTTACTAAGCCGCCTGATTTATCGAATTTAACAGCATATTACTGATTTTTATTGAAAAGATCATAAATAATATTGAGATGATATTGAAGGGCTTACTGCCCGCAGTTGATTAACAGCTATTACCATTACTTGATTGAAAAATTGTCACAACGCTAAATTTTTCTGATAAGCTGACGATTTACAGGCAAAAGATCGATTGTTTTCCAGAAAAAATCTTGAACTGCCTCACAATTAAGGGCAAAAAGAGAGCTATAAAAATTTTACTATTTTTATATCATGGCTTTAAATAGCTCTAAAGCTGCAAAATGAGGATGTTTCTGTTGTTTAGGATTTACAATAGAAATGGAAGATCCTCGACTTTCAAGAGGTAGGGCATTCAAAGAATATTCTTACTACTAAGCAAAAGTGATATCTCTCTTCATGTTGAGACTATAAAGAGTAAAATCTTTATCAAGACCAAATTATTTCATAATTTATTTTCTCAGTCTGAAAATGGTACTATTTTTGGGTAGGACTATAATTTTTTATTGTTGATTAAAAGAGACTCCAACTTAAATATTTCCGCTTGCATTTGCTATTTACTTAGACATTGTTCCTTCAATCATTTCGAAGAATAGTCTGATTGTCTTCAGACAACACTATGGATATTGTTTAAGTTTTTACAAAAGCTGTAATAGACAACTTTTCCAGAGATTAGTTTTGGTATCTATGTCACATTCATTTTTTGGTCTCAAGAAGATGTTAATAGTTTTTTTGACTAATCTTTAAAACTGATCATTACTGTGAAGTTTAGGCAAAAATTAAAAATAAAAATTATAGCCTTACATGTCTGGGCTAAGATATCTCATGATTCCTCTTTAACTTATCTATATTTTTTTACGATTAAGATTCAAACTTATAAATAGCTCATCGAATGCTTCAAACTACTACGGCAATATAACTTGATTTTTCTGATTAAAAATAGGTTTTTTTACAAGTTTTGTAAGGATTTAGGCCTGTACTTATTAAGTGAGTCTTTTGTAATATTTTTTCTTGCCTTCACCTTTAGTTTTTTTGATAAACTCTGCAATCAGTCTATTATGATTGAGAGACCATAGAAACTAAATATGTTATGCCGTTATAGCCTGTCCTAGCTCATCTATGTAATTTTACATAAACTAGTAAAGATATTTGAGAACATCAATAAATTTTATTTTGCGTTCGTTTATATTTTTGCCTTTCTTGAGACTGATCATGCAAGCTGTCAAAAGTTAGTTTTTTTAAAGAAGGGAAGATATAATCTATTTGCGGTTGTTGCCAAAAAATGATTGCGAGGGAAAAGTGCTTATAATAACATTAAGAAGTTTTATAGCTTGACCGACGTTTTTTCCCTTTTCAAGCCAGCTAACACAATGACCAATGTAAGTATCTCTCTAGGTTTGAAAAATTTACGATGTAAAAATTTACCTAATAAGCTGAACAACAAATAAAATATTTTAACCATTTATTACTCCTTAGTCTTGAATTTCCTTGAAAAACATGTCGAGTCCATAATAGCCGTATTTTGAGCTATTTTTGTTTTTTCGAAAGAGTGTTGCAAAAAAAGATTTTTGTTTTGAATAATTACTGATTGCTTTTACTGTAAAGTTTTTGACAAAATTCAAATGTTGTTCAGTATTTAAGTTATTTTTAATGATTTCTGCATAAGTAGTGTCCAGCACTTAAGTCGGCATAAACTCGGCTAAAGCGTATATAATCTCATGAATGAGTAGGACTTCACTCTCATGCCTATTCTATGCCAACCTATATTAAAATTTGATTACTTAAAAAGAATAGTTATGTTTTTAGTATTGAATGATTTAACTTTGCAATAGTTTTACAAAATCGGTATGAATCTTTTGAATATCTAAGGGTTAAAATTGTATTGATTTAACATTTTATCTACGAGTTGCTTGTTTCCCATCAAAGTATAGATTTTTTTGTCATCAGATTTGAAGAGTTTTGTTTAGCCCTAGATTAGCTTTTTCAGTTACTGAAGACATCGTAATTGACACTAGAAAGGTGCGCCTTCGCTTAGAATGGTTATCATGTAGTTAAGATAATCCTACTAGACTTTGTTATCTTTTTATTCGATCGCTATTATAAACGGAAAAACTTGAAGAGCAGTAAGGTAATCTTTAGCTTTGTACTAAGGCAACTTGACTTTGCCGTATTGTTTTTTGAGTAAAAAATAAAGTCGTTTTAATAGTGAAAAAGAGAGCCATCTACCCTATCCATCGTTGAGGTTAAAAAGTTCAAAAAAGAGGGTGTCAGTTTGCATTTTATTGAAAAAATTAATTATTGAATCCTGATTGACTAATCTGTTTCGGAATATGTTCAATATTTTTGAGGTCTAGGCTCGAACGCAAAGATTAAGCAGCCAAACTATTTCTGAAAAAGCATTAGCTAACGCTAGTTTTGGATTGATTAAATATGATAGTTTATGGTTTCCTTGTCCGTCTAAACACTAAATTAAGAAAAACTTACCTCGCGAGAATACGATTTAATTTTTTTAGCCAATTGAGCCACAACTTAAACGAAAGATATGAGAAATCGATTGGCCTAAGCTCCTTATTCTTAGCTTAGATCCTAGCGGCACAAAAGAGCATGTACTAAAACGAAAAAATCTCCTCGTAGATACTGCGTGATGGTGAAGGCTGAAGGAAGTATATCTTTGAGATAATTCTATTTTATAATTTAGAGATGCTGAATGTTGATGAGTATACGTGCTTGTACTAGGAAATAGGAGTGTTAGTTCTGTGCGGACGATAGATGGATCCAGTATAGTTTTAAGTGTGCATTCTAAGGGGAGCGACCTTATGACTATTGAGTAAGACTTGCTGAATGTAATAGCTCTTACTTAATCTTTGCAGTTAAAGGCGTCAAAAAGTACTTTGGCGTATCTCTTGTCCCGTTATGTGATTTTAGCTATTTTCCACTCGTATTCACTGTAGCGGACATCGATGTAATGTCCCACCATCAACTGCTAGTAGTAGTTTTTTTAGATAGTTTAAAGATTCATCTAATCATTATACACTCATACTTATTCTTATTAAATCTATAATATATTTTCTAAGCTATCAATTTGATATCGTATGCAATACAATTTTTTTCTGATATAGTTAATCTTCAGTTTGTTAAATCGATAATAATAATCGCTGAATGAGTGTAGCCAGCAGTTATATAAGCACTGGTAACATTAACAATTATGATCATTTGGTAGGGTATCTGCTGATGGCTTTTCAAAGGAGACTTCTTAAGTATTACAGGTAAGAACCGGCTAATTAAAATAAGTTTTTGCATATACTTTGCAAAGTCAAATAAAAATTACATAAATTACCTGATGATCCACCAATTTAAAACATAAGCTTAGCTATTGATGAGTTGATTGATGCCATTAATCCTCCTAATCGTAGTCTAAATAATCCTAGTAACAGAGGCAGTATTTCTCGTTGCTATTAATCTCCTAGTATGTCCCGCAGAGTCATCACTATTGAACCAAAAAATATGACAAAGTACAATTCTTTGCCTCGAAGAATGATATCTGAAGGCAGCTTTCGAAAAAAATAGTTTTACAATAAATAACACAAATCTTTTTAAAACGTTAATAAACATTTCATAAGACTTCAAGAAGATTAATCAAAAAGAGATAACTAAAATCTATATCCTCATTTAAAAAGTAAGGTAGATTACTATAAATCTATACGTTAATAGCTGCACCCACCTAAGCTTTCTGACTATATACATACGAACACTAAAAGTGAAATAAAAAGAAAACCAAGCTATCTATCTAGAGTAAAATAAAGAAATCTTTCCATCGTGAAAGAAATGAAAAATTAAGGGTCGAATTATATAGGTTAGCGGCGCAAAAAACAAAAGGCAGGCCGTAGACTAATCGGATATGCTATATGATAGATAAAAAAACTTTTTTGACTTCTTAGAAGTACTTAATCTATTACATTTTTTGATGAAGATTTTTAATTTATATAGCTTACCATTTATAAGATTGATTTAGTTAATAATTAAATCATATGGCGGATAACAAAAATAATCAAAACATAAAATAGCTTTAATTAGAGTTTCTTCCAAAGGCTTTTTAACAAAAAAATAATGAAAATACTAATCTTGCGAATCGAAACACAGTGGATATAGTTAATCTTTAAACCAAAAAAGAAAGAGTATCTAGAATGCACTACAGAAGTTTTTAAGCTTAAAAAACCAACTATTTCTAAAACCATTTAAAAAAAAATATTTCTGATAACGCTCCTAATACTAATCGCCGTTCTATGTCCTAAATCACTTAAAACTAAAAACCTGTGGCAAACGTAAAAACATTTTCGCATACGTCTTAGTCTTTTTTAGTTGCATATCAGAATAGATGCATAGTCGGAATACTAATCTACATTCTTTTCATTATTTTTATCATGGCATAGGTTTATCTAACTGCAGAGTTTATCCCTAAAAATACAAATCATTAAAACTATGTTAAATAATCGAGTTTACTGACTGTTTTGGTCGCATAGTTAGTATATTATGTCTTCCTACGATATATCGAAATGAAGACTCAACGATTATACTATCCAAATACTTCAATTACGAAGTCTTTCGCTAAAATTTTAAAGAAAAATAGAAGGAATCAAAGTCAGCAAAATTAAACTTACTTGATAAGACTTTTATCTAAAAGACCTTATTTTTCGTTAATAATCGTAGTAGTATGTGTCGTAAGCATCCAGTTTGCATACAATCACGTGGCTTCATAATCGATTCGAATCTTTTCAAATGAAAACTCATAAATCTATATGGTATCTAGTCTTTTTTGGATGGGATTTGCTTTGCCTTTTCTATTTAATAATTTCTATCTCAATCGTCCTTACTAGGATTAAAATTTTAAAGTCAAAATCTTTCGATTTATAGTAATTCTTTTTCTTCTAATTTATCTCTGGTAAGGCTCGTCATTATTTGCTCTTTTTGTTTTCAAAGTTCTGTACAGATACGTTTAATACAAGCGATAATTTTAATCTTTTAGCATTGAATACCTTATTAAAGCCATTTTGGTAATTCTGATTATTGTCTACTCGATTATGGATTTTTTTGTAGCGGAAACAGGATAATAATATAATATTTTATCTCTTCCTTAAATTTTAGGGCGAATTCTGTTGATAGCGATCGGATTCGTGATAACTAGAGTTTTTGCAATGAGTATCTTAAAGCAGTAATTACAGATTAATTTCTATACAGAAATGCATATTAACATAGCATATGTGTTAGCTGCTATAATAATCTATGTATTTTACATCTTTCTAAACGTAAAAACCTGGGAGCTTTACGCTTTTAACATAATAATCGATTTGATTTTAATTTTTATAGTAGGAGTGATAGTCTATCTAGACGGAAACGAAAAAATATTTGTCAGTTTAGATTTTTCTCCATAAAAGCACTGATTGTTTTTAGTTTTAGTTATAAAAATTTACTAAAAAATTAAAAAGATTTTGTATTTGCATATCACATTAGTTCTTAAATTTTTTCGACTACTCCTTCAGCCATATTGTTCATATCCAGATTCGATAGCTATTGTCTAACTTTTTCGATCATTTCTTTTTCAATATTTTCACGTATTCTTTTTTATCTGAGCCACTTGATTGGTCCATATGACTATACTTTTCTTTTCTCGAGTTTTGAGGGCATAAGCGAATTGAAATTTCTTTTTTCTTACTCATACCTTCTCACTTTTTCTTGAATTTAACTGATGTTTTCTTTCCTGACTCTAGGGTCGATTAGTTCTTAATTGATTATTTTGCCGTCGAGAACTTTGAGGACCCGATGGGAAAGATACTTCAAGTTGACGTCATGTGTCACCATGACAAGAGTTATGCCTTTGAGGTTTAGCCTTAGCAATATGTCCAGAACGATTACTGTATTGCGTGAGTCTAAGTCCCCGGTAGGCTAGTCAAGAAGCAGCATTCTTGGATTATTGGCTAGAGCTCTAGCAATAGTAACTCTCTGCTGTTAACCTCCCGATAGCTGGTTAGGATAATGCTTTAGTCGATGCGACATGCCAACTTCATTTAGTCTTTCTTAGGCTATTCTTGAAATTTACTATGCATCGAGTTAACCCTTTAATTATGGTAATTTTACTTTCAAAATCATCGGTAGCTCTACATTTTGTTTGGCAGTCAAAGACTCAATCAAATTGAAAGTTTGGAACACAAAACCTATGTGGTTAAGTCTGAGACCCGAAAGAATTTAATCTACAGTTTTCTATTTGATTTTCTGATTATACAGCTGCAGATTTCCCTGAGTTATTCAAAGATTACTTTAGTCGGTTTGTCAATCGTTCCGATAATGTTGAGCAAACTAGTCTTGCCGCCTCCTGAATTGCCTAAAATAATCACAAATTCGCCCTGACGTATATTGACTGAGACACCTCTAAGTGCGGCGACCCCTTCTAATCCAAAAAGATAAGTTTTATGAATATTTTATCCTAATATCACGCTAGGTTTGTTTTAAAAGTTTTATGATTACTAGATTTGGTGAACAGGATCTTTCTGGTTCATCTGAAAAATTGACATTATAAATAGTTTAATAATTCATAAGGAGATTGAGTCATTATCATTATACGTAGCATACAATCATCAATCAAATCTATATTTATAAACTAAATCTTTATATCTGATGTATTCTTTACAATATATCTAAAGCCTATTATCGTATATTTTCTGCAGAATTTTAAGCAAAGGACGTGATTATCGGTATCAGACGTAGCTACTATAGTCCAAACGCTATTTTCTTTTCAAAAGAAAGATCATCCTAGATATACAAAAGTCTATTTATTATTTGTAAACAGTTATATGCTAATACATCGTTTTATGTAAAAAATGCTATCTCAAACAAGTAGGGAAAATTAATGCCTTTTTTTATTAGTTGATTTTAGAATTCAAGTATTTAAGAGAAAGAGCTTTGGCATATTATGTTTCTAACGATCATAAAAAACAAGTTTTTAATCGATTCACTATCATGGTTATATACTTTAAGATCCAGAGAAACTCTTAGCCAACTGAAATGTTATTATGAAAAGCTATTGATTTTTAAATTTTCTATAGTTTAAAAGCTTTTAGTTTAACACAATAAATTTATTAAAGATAGTCCTCCATAGATATTTTCTTAAAGCTGAGAATTTATCATTTTCGTACAAATGTACATGAAACGATTATTTGAGTTGTCTATAATCGTCTAAGTCGAGCTAGACAATAGATAAAGCAAAACTATGCAGTAATTGCTTAAATCTTAATTATAAAAAAGCTATTGGTCAAGATTTTAGACTATAGAACTAATAAATAAAGGGTATTTTTTTTAGATTTAGTAAATCTAATATCTATCTAAATCTTTCAAAATTAAAGATAGGACATAAACTGCCTATTTTTGATTATACTTACTCTATTTTTATATTGATTTGTGCAAAATGTCTAAAAATTTTGAGTTCATTAGAAAGCGTTTCATTTATTTACTTAAGCTCATTTAGTATAAAGTTCTAACTCCCTTTAAATTTGTTGTCCATTCTATAAATTTTTAAATAAAAGACTGTTACAGAAACTGGCAACTTTAAACAATAATTTCGTAAAATTATTTTTCATATTCTTTATGGATATTCAAATTTTAAGGGCAATATTTAGTGATAATTATAAGCAGAAAAGTCGAAAAAAGCTTTTCAAACTTCTATGATATCGAATAATCTTTTAAAAAGTCTTTAATTTGCCTCAACAACTAAATGTGCGCTTAAATCTATTTACAAAAAAACAGCTCTTGATCTTCTTCGTACTTTATATACGGCGAACAAAGCTTCTAAAAACAAATTTAGAATAAATTTTAATAATTTTTTATTTTTCTGATTG
>Ga0169931_10000989_pt1 | contig 47066 bp, 30 predicted proteins | sample Kivu_15m_20L_FD_129675 | JGI IMG/M metagenome (GOLD analysis project Ga0169931, IMG submission 129675) | Freshwater microbial communities from Lake Kivu, Western Province, Rwanda to study Microbial Dark Matter (Phase II) - Kivu_15m_20L... | ecosystem: Environmental > Aquatic > Freshwater > Lake... | reverse complement strand
TCAGCTCTCATAGTGTTTCCAAGATCACGTCGACGGGGGTGGCGACGATCTTCATCGGCGACGCTCAGCCGAAGGCCGCCATGCGCTCGGGGTTGGCTGGGTTCTTCTTCCAGAGCTCCTCCGGGGGATAGGTCCGCGGCGCCTTGGGCGGAGCGTCCGGCATCGTCCAATTCGGTACATAACGCTTGATCAGGGCCTGCGCGTTGCGGAACGCGATCTTGTCCTTGAGCTCATCGCTGATCGGCGCCCGCTCGATCTTCTGCTGCAGGTAGCGGTAATCGTAGTAGGGCATGTCAGCCCCGAAGATGATCCGGTCGCTGCCGACCTTGGAGGCCATCCAGTCGAAGTCCCACTCCCCCTTTCCCCATTCGGGATACTGCACGACCTCAAACCAGCAGTTCTCGAGGTGGCAGAGGTTCTCCACGGCCCAGCGGCTCCCGTGCACGATGTAGGTGGCACCGGGGCAAATCTGCGCGATCCGCAGCAGCAGCTCATTGTGGAGGTGCAGGTTGATCAAGCCGCCCCGCGCTGCCGCCGCCTCGACGAAGGGGATGCACCACTCCGCGATCGGAGGGTGGCCGACGAGTCCATGCATGCCCAGGCTGCTCAGCGCCCATTCCAGCTCCTCGACCGCGACGTCGCCGAAGCGCGGCTCCATCAACGCCAGGGCCACCGGAAACACTCCCGGGAAGTCCCGGCCGGCGCGAACGATCACCTCATTCTGGTCGCGCACGTCAAGGGTGCCGCGCGCCAGAGAGGTTCCGACCGCCGGCGGGGCCGAGATGGCAGCGTAGATGTTGGTCTCGGCGTACCGAGCCAGGCACATGGTCGTGCTCTGGCCGACCTTGGGAACACGGTCCAAGGTGCGGCCAATGTGGTTATGGCAATCAATGTAGGGCCTTTCCGGCTTGGTGTAGTCAGTCATGGGAGTCGTTTTACAGCATCACCCGGGTGCGTTCAGCACTGGCCCGGCGAACCGCCGAGAGGATGTCCACCTGCCGCCGCGCGGCCGTGAGTCCCACCGGGAAGGGGCGACCGGCGAGGGCCGCCTCGAAAGCCGCAGCAAAGAAGCCGAAGTGGCCGTGCATGACCTCACGCGGTTGAACCTCCGTCTCCTTCGTCGAGACGACGTCCTGCCAGCTGCCTTCGATCCGATCGAAACGGGTGAGCGCCCGGCCGCGCCCCGCCACCCGCCAGCTGTGATCGTTGCCGTAGACGGTGATGAAGTGCTCGGCTCCCGGACTGGGCAGGCACCAGCCGACCAGTACGTTGGAGCCCTGCCCGTTGGCATGGGTGAAGTGGATTTCCACCAGATCATCCGCACTGCGCCCGAACCGCGCGGAGCGGATCCGCCCCTGCACCTCGGTCACCGGCGAGCCCATAAGGGCCTCCGTCAGGTAGATCTCATGATAGCACGTGTCGTTGAGGGCGCCGCCGCCGGCCTCCCGTTCAAATCTCCAGTCGTTCGCGGGCGCGGGGAACGCCTTGGAGAACACGGCCCTCGTCTGCGCAAAGTACGGCGACTCGCCCTTCAAGCCCGCCAGAGCCGCCTGCATTCCCGAAGTGTAGAGGTAATTGTGCACCACGGAGCAGTCCCGGCCCGCTGCCCGGAACGCAGCCTCAATCTCCACGAGGTCGCCGGGCTCCAGGACCAAGGGCTTCTCACCGATGCATGCCACGCCAGCTTCGGCTACCTGGAGAAGCTGTTCCCGATGCAGGTGGTGCGGCGTCGCGATCACGACCACGTCGAGCGGCACGGCCCGCAGCATTTCCCGAGGGTCCGTAAAACAGACGTCGGGGCCGAGCCGCAGGGCTTGAGCCGCCTGCAGCCGGTTGGGCTCGAACGGGTCCGCGATCGCCTCAATGGCGATCAGGTGAGTCAGGGACTCGTAGCTGGGAAGGTGGGAAATGCGGAAAATGCCCCCGCACCCAATCAGTCCGACGCGCAGTTTCGACCGCGATGAAGTCATGGAAGTCAGGAAACAAAAACCGGCCGCGGGGACCACCTTCGACACAGTTTCCAGTAAACCGCAAGGGTTCGGGAGAAGCCCTCCTGAGCCGTGCCGTCCGCCTCGCTGCCGCCGAGGCGGAGTCCCCATGGCCGTACCCCGCCGTCTTCCTGTTGGCACCGGTTCATTCGGGGATCAGCCGGATGAGGCTCCCGCTCGGGAGCGCCTCATTCATCTTCGGCGGGAAGACGTAGTCACCCGCACCCAGCCAGTCACGGACGACCTTCCGCTCGGTCGCATGGGAATGGAGCAGATCCACCATTTCCAGACCGAAGACGTAGCTCGACTCCCGTGCGCCACCGGAACCGTCTTCCGGGCCCCGGGCCTCCGGGAAGAGCTCGGCGGCGCGCTCCTTCGCGATGTTGTTCTCGATCACCCGGCTGCCCCGCATGAGGCGAAGGTTGAACGCCTCGACGTCCCGGTCGCCCTGCCGCAGCCACACGGCGTTCATGCCCGCCGCCCACGTCTTGAAGTCGATCCTCCCGTTGAGGAAGATCGGCAGATTCTGGACGAGGTAGAGGTGGGTGCGGCCCGGCGGCTGCCCGAACGGCATATGCCCAATCGCTCCTGAAGTCACGGGGTCAAAGGTGGACGGGATCGCCTCGGAGGCCCGATCGCCCGCCGCGGGAACCCAGCTCAGGGAGCGGCACAGCCGGACGTTCTCCTCGCGGCTCGAGAGGAACTGCAGGAAGTCCAACGCCAGTCGCGCTCTCGGACTCTCGCGATTGATGCCGAACGCGAGAGAAGCTCCCTCGGTGATTTCGTCGCGGAGTGCGGGAAGGACGACACGTTTCCCATCGGTGTCGAGGACCACCCGGAAGAAGGGAACTACATCGATCTCGAAGCCGGCCAGGCGCTGCATGACGCCGAGGTCCCACGAGTCGCCGATCGTGGCGACTCCCCGGCCCTGCAGGAAGAGCATTCGCGAGTCCTCGTTATGGTAGGAGGAAAATCCGGGTTGGCAGGTCTCCGCGAATCCCTTCAGCAGGGAGAACGCCCGCTCGTGCGTGGGATTGTCATAGCTGAATGTCCCGGTCAGGAGCCCGTAATGCTGGAGCATGTGCTGCGGGATGCCCCAGAACGCGATCTCGTAGCGCTCGGCCAGGTTCATCGAGACCGGATCCACGATCTGGCGGAAGACGAACGACAGCTCGCCGTTCCGCGCCATGTATTCGCCGGAGACCACCATCGGATGGAGCGCGGTCTCGCGCTCGCGCGCCACCTGCCGCACCCGCTCGGCGAAGGCCATGTACTCCGCCAGATCCCGCGGGTAGGACTGCGATCCCATGATCTCGCGATAGAGCGCGCGATTGAAGAAGACGCGGGTGGTGTTGAGCGCGATGGGAATCCGGAAGTACTCCATCAGGTGGAGGAAAAATCCAGTATTGAGCCCGTCACGGAAGGTATCTCGCCAGGGCACCGCCGCCAAGCCGGAGGCGTCCGCATAGGGGTTCGGGCGCAGGACATCGGGCCCCAGAGGCAGAAGATACCGCTGCGCGTACAGGCTCCACCGCCCGGCCCGGCCCGTGACCTGAATGATGTCGGGAAGCGTGCCCCCGATGGCCTGCGTGTTCGTCCACTGCTCGTACGACCTCGCCGGCACCGCTTGGATCAGGACCCGGCGATCGGGATGAATCTTCCCGTAGCGGGCGGCGGCATCCTCCAGCGCACGCCGCACCCCGTCGTCGGTGAGCGTGTGCGTGACCCTGATCACAGTCGCCGGCGTACCCGCGGCCGTCGTGACGCCCGCGCGAGGGCGCAGGGCCCAGAGTGCACAGAGCGCAAACGCTCCCGCGAGAATCCAGACTTTCCAGCTACTTGCCATGCTTCCCTCCGTCCGGTGCACCGACGCCGTCGAGCATCCCCCACTCCCACAATCGCTGCCGCGCCGCCCACACGTGCTCGGATCGCGGCGCCTCGGTCAGGATCAGGCGATAGAAGTGGGCCGCGCGTTCACGATTCCCGGAATGACGCCGATGGAGTTCGGCGGTATGCCAGAGCTGGCGGCTCCAGCGGAAAGGATCCTTCAGACGCAGACGACACACCGCCTCAGCGTGCCGCAGGCTGTTGGCGTAGTCCTGCAGGATGACGCAGTACGTGTAGTCAAGGCGCAGGTGCATCACCACCGCGACGGGATTGTCCGGATACCGAGCGAGACGGGCCTCCAAGACCCCAACACCCCGCAGAGCGGACTCCCGCGTTCCCTCGGCGATGGTGATACCCGCAAGCTTGAGCGCGGCTTCGTCGGCGGCGGGACTTTCCGCAAACTCGCTCAGCACGCGCTCAAAGTGGACCGCCGCCACGGGATTCGCCTGCCGGGTGCGGTCATTGGCGAGATTGCCCAGTTCGAGAATGGCCCAGGGTGCCAACGGGCCCCGAGGATCCGCATCGATGATCCGACGCAGGGCTCGCTCGGCCTCCTCGGGTCGCGGCCACGGTTGCGAATGCTGCATCGCCAGCGCGTACCCGTACAACGCCTGCAGGCTGGCGGCGGACTTGTCCGGGTGCTGGGTGGCCACCGCCTGAAACTGCGCCGCCGCCTCCTGATTCCGCCCGGCCCGGAATTCGTTCCACGCCTCCACGAGCAGCGGATCACGGACGTCGTCGGGCCGCGCGTCGGCGGGGCCGAGCAGACCGATCAGGATGCTGCCCCCGAGCAGGAGTCGCCGCACCGCTTCGCGCCTTGCCCGCGAACCGCGATCGAACCCACCTGCGGTGGCGGAGCCTTGCTCGGTTCGAATCATCGGCCGACGCGTCCGGTTAGCCGGCGGTTGACGCCCGGTGATTGCCCACGGCCTCGCTGGTGAAAAGGAATCGTCCGTAGACCCGAATCAACGCGACGGTCGCGTGGATCTGCCGCCCCCACTCCACCCGCCGGAGACCATTCACCTCGTACATGAAGGGGTTGAAGCGCGCGTAGCCGAAGGGCCGGTCCCCACCGTCGTACAACTGGCCGTTGATCACCAGGGTCAGCACGTTGCTGTCGGCGTCGACATTGACCACGAGATGCAGGGGCGCCTCGGGGCGGGCGGTGCCCGGCTCCGTCGACCACCAGAGGGGCGAGCGCCCATCGTCGAGCAAGACTTCCAGCGCCGCGTCGCGGCGCTGCGAGACCGTGATGCCGGTTCCGGCCAGTTCCGACCGGGCACCAAAGCCAGAGGTCTCGGTAATCCGTGTATCCAGCAGCGTCCGATCTGCGCTGTCCGGGGACGGATCTACTGCCAGCTCAAGGGCGAAACTGTCCCCCGTGCTCAGCTTCCCCACGCGCGGCCAGTCAAGCGACGTCCCCGCCGCACCGTTCGGCCGGGTCACCTCCAGCAGCAAGCCGGTGCGCGCGACCTCGCGGACGCTCGGCTGCGCCCAGAGCATTTCCATGAAGGAGGTCGGAATCTGATGCACGCGGGCCCGCGCTTTCTGGGTTTCGGTGAGGAAATACTCGCCCTGATCCTCGATCCAATCCGGGTAGGAAATGCCCCGCCGGTAGTCGTGATCGTACAGGAAGATCTCGGGTTCGCTCCAGTGAATGAAGCCATCCCGCTCGATTCCGCCGGCGATCCATGTGGGATTCCGGTTCCCCAAGGGGCGCTGGCTGTAGTCCCGGCCGCTGTTGTTGTGGAAGAAGAGCGCGTACTTCCCGTTGGCGAAACGATGAACCTTATTGAGGCAGCGCGGCTGCTTGATGAGCCGTCCCTCCGGCCGGTAGCGTGCCCATTCCGGCTGGCTCCAGGTCCGGCCTCCATCCCGGCTGTAGGTCTGGACGTTGTGTCCCTGATTGGTGCGGTAGACGCAGTACAGGCTGCCGTCGGACAGCGGGACCATGTTGTGCTCGTCCGCCACCCGCCCCGCGGGGGCGGGCAGGCCCGCGTCGCCCTCGGGCAGGGTTTCCCACGCGATCCGAGCCGGGTTCGCTTCGGTGAGGAAATTCCGGCTCATCACGATCGCCCCGGTGCCGCTGGCCATGAAACCTTCGCCGAAATTGCCCACCTTCGACAGGGGCAGGTAGAGCGCGCCCTGATGCTGGACCGGTTTCGCGATGCTCCAGAAGAACTGGTGCTGCCCGCCGTAGACATTGCCGCGGTCGATCGCGAAGGTCCGGATCGGGACCTCGAAGCGCTCGGCCGACCACGAATGCCCGCCGTCGTCGGAGAACTTGAAGACGAGCTTCCCCAGTGTATCGACGCGTTTCAGGTATTCACCATCCTCGCTCAGGACCTCGCGCAGGTTGTCGGCGTTGTAGGTGTAGAAGACGAAGATCCGCCCCGAGGGAATCATCGTGCAGGTGGCCCACGATGCCTCCGGACCGTTGGCCGGCTCCACATCCACCAGCGGACCCCAGGTGCGCCCGCGGTCTCGCGAAACCGTGGAGACGATGTGCTGGCCGGGTTCGCCCTCGATGCCCCGGCCGGTGGTCATGACCACCACCCACTCACCCCGCTGGTTCACGACCGCATAGGGCTGATCGCAGTATCCCTCGGAAGGAATCTCGCTGAGCGGGAAATCGATGCAGCGCCAGTCGGGCGGCGCGGGGGGAGCGGAGGGGCGCATTGAGGTGGGAGGCAACGGCGACAGCGCGCGCCAATCAGAAACGCAGGGTGTTCGTCCACACCCACGTGAGCGGGTCGTTCCGCAGCAGGGCGTTGTCGATGATCCCCGTTGCGACGTTGGGCGCCCGCTCCGTTTCCCGCCAATCGAGGACATTGTTCACATTGACTTGCGTGCGCCACTTGATCCGGCGGGTAATGGGACGCTCGTAACCCACGATGGCGCTGAGAAGATAACCGTCCTGCCAGTAGTAGGGGGTGCGTACGTTTCCTTTCGCCGCGTCATTGTAATAGTAACGCAGCAAATCGAAGTCTGCTCGTCCGCTGAACCCCACGCTCAGGCCCTTCAACCTCTTCTGGGAAAATGAATACATATTTGTCATGGTGAACGACTTTCTCGGAAAGCCCGAGGTCTTCTCACCTCCATTGCGCACTTGGATGCCGGGTACGGCAGGGACGAAGCCCAGCTGATGCTGGCTGATAGGCAACCCTACTCTGCCTGTACCAACTCCAGGTATGGTGAGGCCGAGGGACGTCGCATTGAGAATCCTGCCGCTATCCGTGGCGATCTCCGCCTTGTAATTCCCATTGGCGTCACCTGCACGCATCATGGCCACGGTCAGTGCCTGGACGGCCGTCCCTAGAGGATACGTCTTGCCGTCAGAGGCCCGCGGAGTCGTCGGACTGACCGGCAACAGCAGCGGCGTGCCGTCGCCGAGGAGCACCTGCCCCTGAGCGTTCGTGCGGAACTCGTCGTTGTAGAAGAACGGAAGGGTGAGGTCTTCGGCCTCGACTCCGTTCGCCATCGAGAAGCCGAACATCGCGCGCCAGTTCCTGGTCGGACGAGCGCTGAGTGTGAGCTCCAAGCCCTTGGTCGTTCGGTTGTAGGTGTAAACTGGGCTCTGGAAATTGGCATACCAGCTTCCGTTGATGCCCGCAGGGTCGGTCGCGGTGCGTACTTGAGGGCTGAGCGCTGTTGAGAGGTTGATCGCCCGAGTCTCAAACAGTGTGATCGAGCCGGAGAGACGTCCCTCGAAGGCGTTGATCTTGAATCCACCCTCGAGGCTTTCGCCCTTGCCCGATGGAGCCGGCACGCCATCCCAGCGGAGAGAGGAAGTCAGATAGGGTGTAAAGTTGGAGGACGCACCGACGTAGAACGACACCGGCTGCGAGAACTTCCAGACGGCGCCGACATTGCCGGTCGTTCCTGAGCCGCTGTAGCGCTGACCCTGACTGATCAGGGTCAGGTATGAGGCATCGTGCCGCACGCCCACGACGGTGGAGATGCGGTCCCCGAACCAGTCGGTGAAGAGGACAGCAGAGTAGGCCGGGGTGTGGCTTTGGCTATAGAGAGCTCCGGTCGGACCGCCGTTGAATCCCAGCGGATTCCCGGGAGCAACGAAGGCAGGATTGGGATACTTCTGCCAGTCCCTCACGTAGGTGATTCCGTTGATGGTGTACGAAGGCTGGCGCGGGACAACATAGCCAGCCGGGTTGTTCAGCACATCGACCCACTGCGCAGGGAGGATCGTCCGGCCGCCGTCGTTATTGTTTAGCTGGGCTGGGTTGCGGACGAAGCTGCCGTTCGCATCCACCTGGTACCAGCGCGCCTGAAGGCTCGAGCTGTAAGGATTGGTCGTCTTCTCCCAATTCAAGATCAGCTGGTTCTTGAGATGCCGTGTGAGATTGAAGTCGGCTGTCAGCAAACCGCGCACCCCCCGCGTCAAGCCCTCGTTGCGGAGGACCGCGGGCGAATAGGACACTGCCCAAGCGTTCAAGGGGTTGCTTAACGTCAGCGGCGGCCGCAGCGAGCCGAAACTGTTCGCGCTTGCACTGTCATTGAAGGCGTAGGCTTCAAAAGCTTGGACCTGCGCCTGCAACCACGGCAGCAAGCGCGTGCTCAATGAAACTTCCTTGAAACTCTCACGTCGGTACTGGTACTGGGCATTTCCGCCGAAGGTGTCGATGTTCTCCCAAGTCAGCCGCCCGTCGGCGATCTGCGCCAGCGCGCTGCTCTTGTTGGCGACAAGGACGGACAGCGGGGTGTTGTTGGGCACGATAGTCGGGACTCCCGTGATCAAGTTCCGCATCCTCGGCTGGACCGAGAGCATCCCGCGATCTTCGTAGGTAGCTCGAAGCACGGTCTGGCTCGCCGGGATCAGTTCCACCGCCAACTGCGCATATCCGCCCCTGCCCTCAGCACGAATCAGATCGCGCCAAAACCGGGTGTCGGCGTCGAACGCCGCCACGCGCAGCGCCACCCGGCGGTCCGCGACGCTCCCGCTGACGTTCGCGTCCAACTCGTAGCGCAGGGTGCCGTTGGAGTCGGCCCTCACCATGATGCTTCCGCTTTTCTGGCCCATCGTCGCACGCTTGGTGTTGGCGTTCATGATTGCGCCAGCCGGCGAAATTCCGAACAGGAGTGACTGGGGTCCGCGAATCACCTCCATGCGTTCGTACGAGTAGCCCTCTCCAAGGTTCCCCAGAAACAGAAAGCCGTTGCGAAAGAGTTTCGTGCCAAGTCCCCGCGAAGTGAACGCGCCCATGCTGAGGGCATCCCCGCTCTGCAGCCCGGTCGCGTTGGAGGTGCCGTTGTCTGGCAAGCCAATCCCGGTGAAACTCTTGGTCAGCAACGCCGTGACGTCCGACGTCGCGAGGTCCGACATCATCTGCGCGTTGAAGATCTCCGCCGTGATGGGCAGTCGGTCGAGCGACCGGTTGGTTCCTGAAAGCGAAGAGGTGTTCAGCGCCTGATACGTATCCATGGCATCAGCGACAACCTCGAATGGGCTCAGAGTGACGGATTCTGGAGCCAAAGACTCGCCCGAACCCGCTCCGCCAGAGGCCCGTTGCTGGGCGAAAGCGGCTGAGCCCCAGGTGAAGGTGAAGGCAAGGATCGCAGCCAGCGGAGAGAGGGGGCGTTTGAGTGGGCACGCCAACCGTGCACACACGCTGACTCGGGTGGTGACGTACGCCGGGACGGGCCGACGCGAAGAGACATTGCTGCTAAGCGTTTTCATTGATCGAGGGGGTTGTCGAACGCGGGTGGGTAACTGACGCTGTGAGGGATTGATCGACTACAAGGGGCTCCGCGATTCCTATTTCGAATTCCAGTAAAACGAGCCGGGGCGTGTACCATTCAAGAGCCGCGCGAAAACGGAGCGCCAGTCGAGGGTGCGTCGGAGCCGCCCCAAAGAGCCGGCCGGTACTGCCGGGGACGCAGTCAGGCGAGGCGTCGCGCGCTCACTTCCAGGTCAGACCGGTTTCAGGGACTGCGCATCAGGTCGCTTGACGCGACGAGATGGACAAGCGAGCGGAGCCCGTACCCCTGCGCCTTCCAGTCCGCGAGAATCGCGCGCAGGTGAGTCTGGTCAGCGAAGCCGAGCTGCCGTCCGAGAGCGTAGGTCAGCATGCGATGGGCTAGGTTGTGGGCGAGCAGGTCGGGATGCTTGATCAGGTAGTCGCGGATGTCGCCCGGGCCGTGGATCCGCTGGCCGCGGTATTCGCCCTCCGTGTCAACCGGGATCCCGTTCGGATAGCTCGCTCTGGTTCGGCCAATCGGATCGAATCCCTCAAGGGAATAGCCCAACGGATCGATCTTGGCGTGGCAATCGGCACAGGCTTGGTGCGAGCGGTGTTTCTCCAATTGCTGCCGGATCGTCGTAGCTCCGCGGATATCGGGCTCAAGGGGCGGCACGTCGGGCGGCGGAGGCTTGGGCGGAGTGCCGAAGATCTTCTCGAGGAGCCAGACCCCGCGGGTCACCGGGGACGTCTCGACGCCATTGGCGGAGACGGTGAGGATGCTGGCGTGCCGCAGTAGGCCGGGTCGACCCCAGTCCGGGGGGAGGTCGACCCGGCGGAGTTCGTCGCCACGCACAGCGGTAAGCAGATAGTGACGAGCCAAGCCCGCGTTCACGTAGGAGAAGTTGGCGTCGACGATCGCAGTCACCGGCTGATTCGTCCGGACCAGCTCGGCGATGAAGCGCCACGTCTCCTCCTTCATCGCCGACTCGAGGCGGTCGATGTGGTACGCGGGATAGGTCTCCTTGGCGGGCGGCATGTTCCCAAGGCGGTTCAAACCCAGCCACTGGGCCGTGAACAGGCGAAGGAAGCGGTCGCCGCGCGGAGAGTCCAGCAGGCGGTCCGTCTCGCGGCGGATTGACGCGGGCTCCAATGCACTGCTGGCGGCGAGCGCGCGGAGCGCCTCATCGGGCGGTCCGGCGGTGAGAAAGTAGGAAATTCGAGTTGCGACCTGGGGCGCCGGAAGCGACGCGATCGAGGGCGCTGCCTCGGGAGACGGGGACCCGGGAGAAGCCTCCGCCCCGGCAGGGTCGGGGCTTGGTTCCGTCAGGAAGAGAAACTCCGACGAACAAAGCATGGCCTTGAGGACCGGCCTCACAGCATCCGCATAGCGCTGCTGGCCGTCCAGTCGCGCCATCACGGCGTCTCGAAAGAGCGCGAGATCCGCGGGGCTGATGTCGCGGCGAAAGAGGCGGCTGCCGAGGCGCTGCAACTCCGCGTCCACGCGATCGGGTATGGGTTGTTTCTCATCCGGAGCAATGCCGGCAAAGAGCAACTGGCGGGCGGGATGGGGGGCGCTTTGGGGTAGCGGACCGGTCACTTGCCAGTAGCGCAGCCGGAGCTCCGGCCCCCGATAAAGGTGGGTGTAAAGCTTGTCCCGCTCCGCCCGCAGGGCGAGATTCTCCCACACCTTTTGGTCGATCTTCGGAACCCGGGGTTCGAACTTGTAGAGCTTGGTGGAGATGAACTGCCCTGCCGTCCCCTTCGGCGGGCCATCCACCCACGAGAGGTAGGGCACCGTGCCGCGGTCCAGCCAGAGGCGCACCTTGAAGACTTCATAGCGGTCATCCGGAACGGTCACCGCCTGGATGATGTTGGGCGGGATCAGACGCCATCCGTTACCCTGAAGACCCTCCCCTTGGCGGCCGAAGCCGAGCTGCATCGGCTGGGAATCGTCGTAGTAGGATTTCAGGTCGGGATAGTAGCGCTTGAGCAGCGGTTGGATCAGCTCGTCGCCGTACGGATGGTGGCGGTTGGCGGCGGTTGCCTCGACCTCGATTTCGTACCACCCCGAGTGCGGCACCCCGACGTCGCCGACTTCGCGAAGGAAGAGTTTGCCGTCGTAGATCAACTCCTGGTTCCGAACGCCTTGGCGCAGGTGGATGTAGGACGGACCCTCCGCCTTGTCCGCCTCCACGGTCCCCAAACCGAACGCCGGGTCCGTCCGGGACGTTCCCCGGCTCTCCGGCGTGTCCCGCCACTGACGCGCCTTCGGCGGGCCGTCCACCTCGGCGAGGTCGTAGGCCTGCTCAAGCACGGCGTCGGCGGACTTGAGGTATTCCTCCAGGTGATGCCGGGAGGTGCGCAGCGCGGACCCGATGTTGCGGAACCCCTCCACCTCCTCATCGCTCGGGAAACGAACCGTGGGATCGAAATCACCCGCGAAGCCAAACAGGTCCTGAATCGTGTGCAGGTACTCCGCGCGGCTCAGGCGCCGATGCACGACACGCCCGCCCGCCGACCGGGCGATCGCCTGCGCCGCGACCAGTTCCTTCTCGATCCACTCGATCATCGCCCGCCGTTCCGCGTCCGTCGGCTGCAATTCGTCGGCCGGCGGCATCTCGCCGAGTTGGAGTTGGTGCAGCACCTCCTGCCAGCGTTCAGCCACGACAAGATCGGTCCCAACGGTTAGTGGCAGGTCATCGAAGTGCCGCTCGCCCTTGCGGATGTCTCCACTGTTGTGGCAATCGAGGCAGTAGTACGACAGAAACTCGGCGGGCTTCGTGATGCTTGCCTCCGCTGCCTGAAGTGACCACGCAGGAGTGGTCACGGCCGAAAGAAGGAGAAGAGCGAGTCGCACGGCTAGACGAGAATCTGATTGAGATTCCCTGTACTCGTTCCGAACCTGTCCCGCTCAATTCCCATTTGCTGGAGCAGAGTGACAAAGAGGTTGCAGAGTGGCGTCTGCTGCCGGCCATTCTTTGGGAAGAGGAGATGGCGCCCATGTTTGAATCCGCCGCCGGCGAGCAGGAGGGGAAGGTTGGTGTTCGCATGGGAACTGGCGTTGCCCATCCCGCTCCCGAAGACGACCGCGGTGTTGTCCAGCAGATTGCCACCGCCGATATCCTTCATCGTCGCGAGGCGGCCAAGGAAGACATCAAGCTCCTCGACCAACGCCGTTTCAATGATTCGCAACTGGCGAAGCTTCTCGGCGTCTTGGCCGCTGTGGGACAGGTCATGGTAGCCGCGGTTGATCCCGGGAATCCGCGTGACCGGAAGCCCGCCACCGATATTCAGCGTGATGATGCGAGTCGCGTCGGATTGCAGGGCGAGCGCCGCGACTTCGAACGTGGCGCGCACCCGATCCATGCAGCCGTCGTTGTTCCAGGTCGGTCGTGAACTCCGGGTGGATGGGAGGGGACGATCCAGCCAAGCCGCACTTGTGCGGTTGGTCCGCTCGAACTGGCGCATGGCGTCCATGAATTCCTCCAACTTCTCCCGATCCCAGCGGTCGAGACGTGGGGTGACCCGTTTCGCATCCCGGGAGATAAGATCCACGACGGACTCGTTCTCGGCGAGTTTGGCCCGGCGCGCATCCGCCGCGGTCCGGGCGCTCGGGCGGAACAGCAGGTCAAACACGGCCCCCGGGTCCTCCATCTTGGGAATCGCAATGCCGGAACGTGTCCACGAAATCGCGTCACCCCCGCCCACCCCAAGGCAGAGCGAGGGAAAACGGGTCAGGCCGCCGCACTCCTCCTCGACCAGCTGATCCAGCGAGACGCACCCGTCGGAGAACCCAGCCGCCTGCTCGCGGCGCACTCCGCTGAGGAACGCATGCACGCCGTAGTGACCCCCTTGCACACCGGGATGCTCCAGCTGAGAGAAGACCGTCATCCGCTGCCGCCAGCGCTCCAGGGACTGCAGCATCGGGGTCAGCTCAAAAGCCTCACCTTCCCCGCGCGGAAAGAACATCTCTGGCCGCAGTCCGAAGTCCAGGCCGACGCAGACGAGCCGCCGGGGCGCTTTCGAAGCTTCAGCACCGCGCAACGCGAGCGGAGAAAACCAGGGGAACGTGAGCGCAGCACCACCCACTGTTTTAAGGAAGTGTCTGCGACTGAAAGGAGGTTGGTTCATGGCGTGGGGGAACGGCGGATTGGGGAGCGCGTGTTCAAAGCACTGCGGCTGGGATCGCAGAAACGATCGCGGATGAAAGGCGGGCCGGGCAACTCCGCCCACGACCCGAGGCCGTCAGCGGGATCACCTGCGCCCTTCGTCGGGAACGCGCCTGCACTCAAACGCGCAGGGACCGCCGGTCAATCACGGCATCAGTTTCCAGTAACTCAGACCCCGCATCGACGCAGGGAGTCGCCGTCCACCCAGTGCCCACGAACCGCGATGATCTTCTCGTGTTTCGGAATCCCCAACTCGTTCGCCTGCAACTGACCAATCAGCAGATCGATCGCCGCCACTCCCTTCAGTTCAGGCGCTGAATCAATGCCGGCCAGCGTCCCCAGATGCGGCGACCAGTCGAGATGCACGAGACCAACGTCCTGCGGCACCTTCAGCTTGAGGCGATCCAGCCAGGCCGGCACCGGCTGTTCAGAGAAAAGAATGGCCTCCGGACGATACTTGAGAAACCAGCGGGCAAACCCTCCTTCCGTGTCCGGAGGACGGGTGATCAGAGGTGGCACACGGTCACCTTCCGGAGCATCCTGCTGGTGCAGGAGAAAGGACGCCAGCCAGGCTCGATCCACTCGCTCGCTCATTGCCTCCCCCAGAACCAACCCCGCTCTTCTATACTTTCTCCTCACCAACTCCACCATGACCATGTGTATATCCTCGTAGTGGGAAGAGACGACCCTGTGGACCGGCGGGTGCTGAATGGTAAGCCCTTTTGCGACACATGCAAAGTGGCGCCACTCCAGCGCCAGCCGGCCCCCGACACTCGGAAGCGGGCACAGGACGAGCCCACGAATCCCGCGAGTCCGCAGGATCCGCGACATCCGCCGGCTGGTCATCGCCGGCTCTCGCAACCAGAACTCCTCCAACACGAATCCGGCCTCCAGCGCGCGGCGTGACGCACCGGCGAAGAATCGTTCGTGATTCGGGGCATCGCGCCAGCCATGGCGGGTCGGCCAGGCCGTGATCAGACCCAGAGTTTCACGCACTGCGCTCGTACGGATCGTCCGAAGGCGCGCCATCAAACTCGAGACCGTGGGGTCCGAAAAGTAACCCGCCTCCCGGGCCTCCCGCTGCACCCGCTTCCGCAGGGCCGAGGTAATGCGCGGGCTGTTGCGAAGCGCCAGCGACACGGTGGTGTGCGAAACTCCCAGCCTGGCCGCGAGATCGCGAATGGATAGACGAGGAGGCATTTTACTGGAAAAGGAAGTACGCGACTCCTCTCGCCTCAGGCAAGGACAAATCCCGGCACCCGGCGCGGCATCGCGACTGCCGCGCTCCCAGGTCACTCTTTCCGGTCCGCCACCGGGGCTCCCTTGCTTCGCCTCCACCTATCCCCGGGGAAACCGTGAACCCGACGGGCCTGGATCCGCAGAATCCGACTCACTCATTCCGGGGACGCTTCTGCAGGTAGATCACCGCGTTGCGCGACTGGCGGCCGGCGAGCAGCAGGTCCGGATGACCGTCCTGATTCAGCTCGACGACCTTCAGGTCGTATCCTTGCTGGCCGTTCGTAGTATCGATGTCGCGAGGCACAAACCTCCCGCTCCCAAGATTCTCCCACCACCGCACGACGCCCTCCGAGAACGAGCATCCCACCGCGTCGATGTCCCCGTCGCCGTCCAAGTCCGCGGTGTCGAACGCATGGACATCGCGTAGTGCCGGCTCGATGACGTGCTTCGTCCACGTGGGCGCCGCGTACCACGCCACGCCGACGCCGTGACCGGCGCTGCCGAGGACGTCGAGGTGACCGTCCCCGTTCAGGTCGGCCGCTCGGGGATGGGTCGCGCCCAGCTCTGAGGCGATGAGATGACGCTTCCACGGTGCCGACGCGTCCGCGGGCTGTTCCCACCACGTGAAGGTTCCCTCCGCTGAGGCGCCCAGAAGGACGTCCCCGCGCCCATCGCCGTTCATGTCGGCAAAGTCCAGATAATGCGGCCGACCCGTGGCAGCACCTTCCGTGATCAGGGTCCGCACGGGCTTTCGCCCGACCGGGCTGGGAAACCAGGCCAGGCTGCTCTCGAACCGCGGTCCGGCGAAGCTGTTCGCCAACAGGTCCGGCCGGCCATCCCGATTGACGTCGCCGGTCCAGAGGCCGTGAACACCGTGCAGTTCCTGATCCAGCCGATGCAGCGGCCACGGCCCAGCGGCACGGCCCGTGTTCTCCAGCCACGCGATCGTCCAGTCCTCACCGACGGGAACCGACGACGGTTTTCCGGCCGCGAGCGCGAGGCGATGGTAGATCCACTCGGAAACCGAGCGGGAGATCACGATGTCGAGGTCGCCATCCTGATCGCAATCGAGCACGACGGCATGGATGGTCCGGCCGCCGGGAGTGTCCGCCAGTTCCACGATGCGCCAGTCCGGTGCCACCAGCAGCCAGACCTTGGTCAGCCCGGCCACGACGACGTCCCGCCGGCCGTCGCCGTTCGCGTCAAGGGCGTCGATGCCGAAGATGTCCTGCGAGAGCGCGACCGCGTGGCGCTCGAACACCGGGGCGCCGGCAGCCGGGAGCACGCTCAGAGCGATCGCCAGCAGGACGCGCGGAATCACGTCGCAGCGGGCACCGAGGACCGCGGGTACTCGTTGCAGAGGTAGTGCAGGCGGGGCGCGTCCTCCACGATGCGGGGGAATCGGGTCAGGTCACCGAAGAAGTAGTTGTCCTTGAGGTCGTCGCACACCGAGGAAACCTCGCTGCTCACGGTGTACCCCACCCCGTTGATCCGCAGTCCGGTGCCCTCCTCGCCCCAGAACTGATGGATCGTGCGCGGGGGGATGCAGACGCTCTCGCCCGGCCGGAGACGCACCGTCTCCCCGCTGTTGATCGTCCGATGGCATCCGTCAATCCGCACGCCGAGGCGCCCAGTCGCCGGCTGGTCGTCCTCACCCACTCGCGTGAGTTGCACGAGCATGTTCCCTCCCGCCCGGTTGATGATGTCCTCGCGCTTGGTGCGGTGAAAGTGCGCCGGCGCGCGCTGACCCTCGGGATCGAGGATGAGCTTCTCCGCATAGCTCTTCGGGTACCGCGTGTCGTGAAGGTTGCCGTTGCGCAGCGTAAACAGCGTCCGGCCGATGCGCTCGAAGTCGAAGCTCCCGAAATCGGTGACGTCCCAGCCGAGCATGCAGTCCCGGACCTCATCGTACTCCGGCCCCCTCAGATCCCAATCCGCGACCGTCCAATCAGCATATCCGGGCAGGCTGATTTGGAAGGTCCGAAACACCTGCTTGGCGAGGGCGATGCTCCGTTCAACGCGGGCACGATTGAGTGCAGAGGTGGACATAGAAAATCGGTGGTGGTCGTCGGTTCGTGTCAGCTTGCCGGTGCTGGATAGCTGGCTGCACGCCTCAACGCAACGCAGGGTCCAGCGGAGCGGATGAACCCGAAGAGTACTGAACGAACATTCCCTCAGTGAGTCCGAAACCGTCCGGCGCGCGAACCCGGAGTTGCTTTCCGGTAAAACGCCGCCCTGAGGGCGACTCGCGGAGCCCGGCGGGCCGGTGCACGGGCTAAGGGGGCGACGAGGCGCCGGCGCTGTCGGCCGCTGCGCCGTCGACATACTTGACCTTCGGTTCGAGCCGCTCCCAGTCGCAATTGAGAAACGCGATGCGCCTCGAACTGCGGCCGGCAATTTCGGCGATGACCGGTACGTCCCGGTCTTGGAATGACATCCATGCAGCGAACGACGATCTCGTCTCCTTCGCCCGCCGCAGTCGATTTTACTGGAAAGGGAGAACCGCGTTGCCGGAGGAAACGACGGGGCCAGTCTCAACCTGCATGAAATCCCTACCGACTCACCCGCCCGCGCTGCCGCTGCCGTCGGTGCTCCCATCCGCTCCACCACCAAGTTCGGCTGCGGCGGACCTGGAATCCCCGGAAGCAGTGCACGCGCGCCTCGAGTGGTTCAGGGAGGCGAAGTTCGGACTCTTCATTCACTGGGGACTCTACGCAATTCCGGCAGGCTATTGGAAGGGCGAACGGGCGCGCGGCATTGGGGAGTGGATCATGCGGCGCCAGAAGATCCCGGTGAAAGAGTACCAGCGGCTCGCCGGGGGATTCAATCCGGTCAAGTTCGATGCCGAGGCCTGGGCCCAGTTGGCCTTGGATGCCGGGATGAAGTACGTCGTGATCACCGCCAAGCACCACGAGGGCTTCGCGATGTACGCCTCCAAGGTGTCGCCCTACAACATCGTCGAGGCCACTCCCTTCAATCGCGACCCACTGCAGGAACTCGCCGCCGCGTGCGCGAAACGGGGGCTCCGGCTTGGTTTCTACTACTCGCAGGCGCAGGACTGGAATGAACCCGGAGGCGCGGGCAACGACTGGGACTTCTGTCCGGACGGCGAACGGGACCGGAACGGCGCCTATGATCAGTATCTCCGGGAGAAGGCCGAGCCCCAAGTTCGAGAACTGCTCAGCAACTACGGACCGATCTGCCTCATCTGGTTTGATACACCGGTGCTGATGAACCGCGAACGCGGCCAACGCTTTGTTGACCTGGTCCGCTCACTTCAACCTGCCTGCTTGATCGACGGACGCCTGGGCACCGCCGGCGACTACGTCTCGACCGGCGACAACGAAGTGCCCGAGGCGGCACCCGCGGGAGCGTGGGAGGTGCCCGCCACGCTCAACCGCACCTGGGGCTATCGCACAGACGACCACGACTGGAAGTCGCCCGGTGAACTGGTATTCAAACTGGCCGATATCGTCAGTCGGGGCGGGAACTACCTGCTGAACGTGGGCCCCACTGCCGAAGGTGTCATTCCGCAGCCCAGCCAGGATAATCTGCGCACAGTCGGGAGTTGGCTCCGCCACAACGGCGAGGCCATCTATGGCGCGGGCACTTCCCCGTTTGGCGAGGAGTTTGGGGACTATGCCGCCCACGCCAAGGGAGAGGATGGCAAGCCCCTCTACCTCGCCCGGCACGAGTGGCGCTGCACGACGAAACCGGGTAGGCTCTACTTCATCGTATTCCGTACGACTCACGAAGGCTTTGTTCTGCCCGCGTTCAAGAACCCGATCAAGTCCGTGATCCATATTGATGAGACTGGCAAGCGGGTGCCGCTCAAGATGGAGACGCTCCCGGACGGAAGCCGCCGCGTGAAGATTTCGCTGATGGCCGTGCGCGATACCATGGGGGCCGTCCTGGTAGTCGACCTTGTGGGTGACACCCTCGAGCGCTAGTCTCAGCCCCGGTCTTCTTGAATGAGGGTTGATCAGCGAAGACGAGGGTTCACCGGCCAAAATCGCTTCGCTTTGGCAATCCAAACGAAACCCTCGCCGTCGTCGTCGCGGCGAGGGGCTCGTTCGCGGGATCGGCGTCGGATCGAACCTAAAAGCGGGCCGTCAGTCCGACCCAGAGTTCACGAGGAGGCGCAAGCAGATTGCTTCCGGGAGCAATGGCATTCACGACTTGCTCTTCATCGAAGATGTTCTTCACCAGGACGTCGATCGAGTACCTTCCGCGCCGGTAGCCGAAACCAGCATCGTACCGTTGAGTGGCCGCATGCTGGGTCGCAATGTCCGTGAACTGGTTGCTGTACATCGGGCCCATCACCGAGAAACCAGCCTTCAGATCGAATCCGTCCAAGGAACCGCGGGGGCGCAGATCATATTTGAAAAACGAAGCGAACATGTAATCCGGGCTGCCACGAAGCGGGGCGCGCTTTCCTCGCAGCACGCCTTCCGCGTTCATCGTGGCGAAACCACCGAAGGCGGACAGCCGCGGCATCAACTGCCCGACCCACTCAAGTTCAAAGCCGGTAGTCTTCTCTCCGGAGACCCTAACGTTGCGACCAACAGCCGGGGTGCCAACCGGAATCCCCAACAGATTGTACTCAGCGACAGTCGGGACGGAACCTTGGATGAATCCATCGCGCACCATCTCGAACACGGAGAGCGTGACGGAGAACTTCCGATCGAAGATTTCCGCCTTTAGGCCTGCTTCATTGATGCTGCCCGTAACCTGGTTGTCGAAGCGCTCGTCCGCCCGCGGATGACCTCCCGGAAGCGAGATCCAAGTGAAAACGCTGGTCACCGGGTCTTCTTGCTCACTTCGCAGCGCATACGCGCTCAGCCAGCGAGTGAGCCGATAGGACATTCCATATCGCGGTGCTCTAGTGGATCTTGGCGTCGTGCGCCTGGAGACATTGCTGATCAGGTTTGTTGAGGCGCTCTCGGCATCGTCCCATCGCATGCTGAAAGACGCCTGCAGGCGCTCGTTCATGAAGCGGGAAACATGGTGAAAGAAATAGCCGTAGGAATTGCTTTCCCCGCGATTGTTGAGATCGAAAGGACGAAGCGCGACTGCCAGACTATAGTTGGGGTTGTAGACATTGATGTCTCCGATGGTCCCCGGTGTCCGAAAACTCGTTGTTCGCACATCGGTGTATTCGTAACCCAAGAGGGTATCGTGTTTGCTTGCCAGGAAGGAACCATCGAAGAGCCCGAATCGCGCGATAAGATCTCCCTGCAGGAAGATGCCCTTGTTCGTGGTTTCGGTTCGCGAGGCCGCCCGTGCCAACGAAATTGAACCCGTGGCCGCGTCGCGTTTATGAATGTTTGAGATCGCCATTTTCCAGACATCTCCGCTTTGATCGTACACTAGACCGCCTTGCCGAAGGTATAGGAAAGATCCGAAGTTGTGGGTTAGGCTGAGAAAGTGCATATTCACGTCCTCAATCCGGCGATCCCACCGATTGCTGTTGCTGGAACCCGAGGTGTTCAACTCCCGGGGCGCGAAAACCTCCGGCATGTTCGCTGGTGAGCCATCGTGGAAGCTCGTAAGGAAGGGCGTTCCCTCGTTTCCCGGCGTGAGACCATGGAAGAAGATGCCGTCGTAGACGAGACTCGTTTGGGGCGTGATCTCCCACTTCAGGGATGGAAACACTCCGTACTGCTCCGTCTCGGCGAACTTTTGGTAATTATCCTTGCTGAGATAACTTCCGGTCACCCGGTAGGTGAGACCCTTCCCCACGGGCACGGGACCGGTTGAGTCGAACTTGGCTTCGTAGTAGTTGTTGCTTGCGATGTTCACCCGGAGGGCTTGACTCTTTTCTTCACCGGGCTGCAGGGAGATCGAGTTAACCAACCCTCCGAGTTCGCCACGTCCATAGATCGCAGATGCAGGGCCCTTGAGAATTTCCACGCGGGCGATATTGGCCAGACCGGAAACGAAGTTCGGCACCAAATACCCGTTGTAGTATTTGCGCGTCGTACGGATCCCGCGAATCCGCACTCCATCCGCAACATTCTGGCGAGGTTGTACATTGACCACATAGGTGAGCGACTCAGCGAGCGTTTCAGCCATGGTGTCGTCCAGGAGTTCCCGCGGCATGATGGCAAGCGATTGCGGCAAATCGCGTAACTCGGTGTTCAGCCGGGTGCCCGTTGTTGTCCGCAGCATCTGGTAGCCGGGCGCATCAACTGCAACCTCAAACGGAGCCAACTCCACGACGTCTGATCTCGGGCCTTTCTCCGAGCTCACGTTCGCAGCAGTCGTCTGCGCCGACAGCGGGACAGTTGCCGCTATGGCCAACATTGTTACACTCAAAGCGGATCGGCTCCGCGACAGAATTTCACTAAGTCTTATTGCATTCATGGTCCAGTTACTTGGGGTTGGGGATAGGTTAGGCCGACGGTCGGCCAGACTAGACCAGCGATTTCAGGGCAAGCCACGAGCTTCAACCCAATTTCTGGTTTCCCGTAAACTGATGCAGGGTGACACGTCAGCTCAGGCGTCTGACTGCGGTGCGCCCTGCGCATTCCCGCTTGCGGCGATCCGGAGCGGTCGCGCTGCGCAGACGCCGATCCACCGTGTCGGCCACCAAGTCCATCGCCCGTTCCTCTCGGTTCGCCTCGGCGCTCCACTGTCCTGCGGCCACCTTCCGGCGACGCGGTCGTTGAGATTTCCGCCGGCTCGGCTGACCCTGCCACTGCTCACCCGGAGGATTTCTTCGAGAAATCCAGATTACTGGAAATCAAGATGGGCTTTGTGCCGCGCGGAATTCTGTCCACTCTCAGGCGCCCATGAAGCCCCACTCGCGCATCCTCGCCGCGACCTCGGCCATCGCCCTACTGACTTCCTCGGCCGCGGCCCAATCCCGGAACATTCCGCCCAGCTGGCGCAACATCGAAACCGGTTGGGTGATACCCGATGAGTCGTACGCCGACCAACCTTACTTGGTGAAGTGCGACGACGGCGCCTGGCTCTGCGTCATCACCACCGCTGCCGGAAAGGAAGGCGATCACAGCCAGCACATCGTCGGGACGCGCAGCACTGACTTTGGCCGGACGTGGTCGCCCTTGATCAACATCGAACCTCCCGGGCCACCGGAGGCTTCCTACGTAACTGCCCTGAAGGTTCCCTCGGGGCGGATCTACGTCTTCTACAACTACAACGGTGACCAACTCAAAGAGGTGAAGAAGGTCGATGGCGGCACGACAACCCGGGTCGATACCCTCGGACACTTTGTTTTCAAGTACAGCGATGATCACGGCAAAACTTGGTCACCGGAACGATACCGCATTCCGATTCGGGAGACGGAAGTCGACCGCAAGAACGTCTACGGCGGCAAAGTGCAATTCTTCTGGCACGTCGGCCGGCCGCTGATCCACCGCGACGCGGCCTATGTCACCCTCCACAAGGTGGGCAATTTCGACAAACAGTTCATGACGGATACGGAGGGGAATTTCCTGCGGAGCGACAACCTTCTCACCGAACGCGATCCCCGGAGAATCCGCTGGGAGCTCCTACCCGAGGGTGACGTCGGGCTTCGTGCGCCGGTGGGCCGGATCGCAGAGGAGCAGTCCATCGTCGCGCTGTCCGACGGCAGTCTGTTCACCACCTACCGTACGGACCAGAATTATCCTGCCCACGCCTATTCGCGAGACGACGGGCGCACCTGGACCTCGCCGGCCTTCATGGATTACGGCCCGGGCGGTCGCCTCGTCAAACATGCACGCGCCGCCAACTTCGTCTGGCGTGCCGCCAATGGGAAGTTCCTCTACTGGTTTCACAACCACGGGGGCTTCACGTTTGGCAATCAGCGCAATCCCGCCTGGGTCCTCGGAGGCAGGGAGGTAGACACCCCTGCCGGCAAGGTCATCGCCTGGTCCGAACCCGAAATTCTGCTCTACGCGGACGGGCTCGAGACGCGGATGAGCTATCCCGACTTCCTTGAGGACAACGGCCGCTACTTCATCACTGAAACCGAGAAGGAGATCGCCCGCGTCCATGAAATCCCGGCGGAATTCCTGAACATGCTGTGGAACCAGCACCAAGCGGCGACACTGGCAAAAAGCGGACTTGCCCTCGACCTCACCGGCGAGGCCATTCCCTCGGGAAAGAGTGTGGCGTGTCCGAAACTACCGCTGCTCATCACGAGGAAGGGCCCACCGACTCAGGAGCCTCGTTCAGTCACGGAAGGAGGAGGCTTTTCCCTGGATTTCTGGGTGAAGTTCGACTCGCTCGCCGAGGGCCAGCGGCTACTCGATGCCCGAGACCCCAACGGCAACGGTCTTTCCGTCTATACGACGGATCGCGGCACGATCCAGCTGTCGCTCCGCGGCCCCTTTGGCAGCAGGACCTTGGAGGACTTCGGGATTGCCGAGGCCTCGTGGGATTGCGATGCGGGTCGTCTTCAGACCGGACGCTGGCATCACATTGGGATCGTCGTGGATGGTGGTCCCAAAATCATTTCCTTCATCATCGACGGCGTCTTCAACGATGGCGGCGATCGGCGTCAGTTCGGCTGGGCCCGTTTCCCGGCGGATCTTCGGGCGGTCCCCTGCAGCGACAAACTCACCCTCGGCTCCCGGCTCCATGGGCAAATGAAGGACCTCCGTCTCTACAGCCGCGCCCTCCTCACGTCGGAAATCGTCAGCAATTGGCGCGCGACTGGCGGAAGCTAGCACGGATCGTGCCGCTATGTGGCGGTTCTGCCACGGAGCCGACGCGCCGCGATCTCCGATTCGTGGACAAACGACTGCGACCAAAGACCCTTCGTAGGGTGCGCATCATGCGCGAGGCGGCGCTGTCGACGCTGACTGCCTCGAACGAACTGGTCAGTTCGATGCTCGCTGAGCCACCGCCGATCGGCGATCCGGGCTACAGAATTGAGTCGCAAACCCCCTCGCCATTCGCCGCGGCGACTCCCCTGTGGTAGGCTACCACGATGCCCAACGCCCCATGGACGATCGACACCCCAACTTGGTAGTAATCATTTGCGATGACCTCACGTGGGGCGACCTGTCCGCCCATGGTAATCCCCACGTTCGCACCCCCAATCTCGACCGCTTGCGGGCCGGAAGCGCCCGCCTGGAACAATACCGTTCAGGTCCGCTATGCACCCCAGCCCGAGCCGCCCTAATGACCGGCCGCTATGCTTATCGCACCCGAGCCATCGACACCTACTGCGGACGCACCACCCTTGATCCCGGTGAAACCACCCTAGCCGAGATTTTGCGCGAAGCCGGCTATCGAACATCGCTGAGCGGCAAGTGGCATCTCGGCGATAACCTACCCTCGCGCCCCCAAGACAAGGGGTTTGATGAAGTACTTATGCATCTGGGCGGAGGACTATGCCAACCGGCCAATTTTGGCCATGATGACTATTTCGACCCCGACCTCGAACATAATGGCAGGCTCGTGCCCCATTCGGGTTACTGCAGCGACATATTTACGGACCATGCCCTCAAGTGCATGCGTAAAGACGGCTATGAACCCTTCTTCGCCTACCTAGCCTTCAACGCACCCCACACCCCACTCAAAGCCCCGTCGGTGTGGCTGGAGCGATTTGCCGCCACCCATCTCAATCCAGCCGAAGCCGCCTGTTATGCCATGGTCGAAAATCTCGACCACAATGTCGGCCGGATCTTGGAGGAACTCGAAGCAACCGGTAGATCTGAACAGACGATCGTGGTCTTCACCTCTGACCATGGTGGCCAACGCTTCGATGGCACAATGCGCTACAACGCCGGTTTACGCGGATACAAGGGTACGCCCTACGACGGCGGCTTGCGCGTGCCGTGTTTCATAAGCTGGCCTGGGACGATTGATCCCCGGCCCATCCAAACCTCAGCTCACCCGATCGATTTGCTTCCGACGCTGACCTCTCTGTGTCAGGTGTCGATCAAGAGCAGTCTGAAGATCGACGGCTGCGACCTTGAGCTCTCACAGCCGCAACCGACTGCGCCATTACGATGTTTGGTACATCAATGGCACCGCGGGGATACCCCTGTGAAGTACCGGAATTATATGATCACCGACGGGCGCTACAAGCTGTGTCGACCTGCGGACGAAGCTGCGCCCGATGAGCTCTATGATCTCCTGGCCGATCCCGCCGAGTCCCGCAATCTCGCCTCCCACGAGCCTACCGCAGTAAGTCGTCTGCGAACCGAATACGAAAAGTGGTTCGACGATGTTTCATCCACCCGTGCGGACAATTACGCCCCGGTTCCGGCAATCCTCGGCGATGTCCGCCAGAACCCCGTGCGGCTAAACCGAAACGACTGGAGGGTTCACGCACGCGACGGTTGGGATGATGACATCGCTGCACATTGGGAAGTCGAGTGGACCCGGCCAGGACGCTACTTCCTGACCCTCCTTCTGCCACCTCGCGAGCACGCCGGCGTCGCCCATTTACACGTGCAGGCTCAATGCCGGACGCAGGCTCTCATGCCAATGCAGACGACCGCCCATTTCGAGATTCTCATCATTCATCCAGGGCGCGATCAGCTGCGGGCTTGGGCAAGCTCGACCACGGATCGCGATCAATTTCCGCGTTTCATCGAAGTGCTGCGACTGACCGATTCTGCCCTGTTAGCTGAGCCCATTTTCCTATGACCTCCCCTATCACGATTACAGACCTGCGCGTGCACGACGTACGTTTCCCCACCTCCCGGTCGCTCGACGGCTCGGACGCGATGAATCCTGACCCCGACTACTCCGCCACCTACGTCGAGTTGCTGACCGATGACCCTTCTCTCCCGGTCGGCCATGGCCTCACTTTCACTATCGGCCGCGGCAACGAAGTCGTCGTCGCCGCCGTTGAAGCGTTGCGGCCGCTGCTGATCGGACAAGACGTCAGGGCTTTCACCTCGGCTCCCGGCGCTTTCTGGAAGCACCTGACCGGTGACTCCCAACTCCGCTGGCTCGGCCCCGAGAAGGGTGTCATCCACATGGCCACGGCGGCGGTCGTCAACGCACTCTGGGATCTCTGGGGCAAGCTCGAGGGCAAGCCCCTCTGGAAACTGCTTTCGGATCTCTCCCCGGCCCGCATCGTCGAGCTGGTCGATTGGCGCTACTTGACGGATGCCTTAACGCCCGCCGAAGCGCAGGCCATGCTGGAACGTCTCGCGCCCACCCGGGCGCAGCGCGAGACCGAAATGCTCCGCGATGGCTATCCCGCCTACACCACCTCCGCCGGCTGGCTGGGCTACTCCGACGAAAAGATTCGTCGGCTCTGCCGCGAGGCCCTGGCCGACGGCTTCACTCATTTCAAACTCAAGGTAGGAGCCGACCGGGCGGACGATGCCCGCCGGGTCGGCATCGTGCGGGAGGAGATCGGCCCCAACCGCGCTCTGATGATCGACGCCAACCAGCGCTGGGATGTGGCCCAGGCGATCGAGTGGACCCGGTCCCTCGCCAGCCTCAAACCACTATGGATCGAGGAGCCAACATCGCCGGACGACGTGCTCGGACACGCCGCGATTGCCCGGGCCCTCGAGCCCTTGGGCATCGGCGTTGCGACCGGTGAACACTGCCAAAACCGGGTCGTCTTCAAGCAGCTCCTGCAGGCGAAGGCGATCGCCTACTGCCAAATCGACGCCTGCCGACTCGGGGGCGTCAACGAAGTCGTGGCCGTTCAATTGCTCGCCGCAAAATTTGGCGTTCCCGTCTGCCCGCATGCGGGCGGCGTCGGCCTCTGCGAATACGTGCAGCACGAGTCCATCTTCGACTACATCTGCATCAGCGGCTCGCTGGAGGGCCGGGTGACCGAATTCGTCGACCACCTGCACGAGCATTTCGTCGCGCCCTGCGTGCTGCGCAACGGCCGGTACCAGGCGCCAAGCACCGCCGGCACCTCCATCACCATGAAGCCCGACTCCCTCGCTGATCATACGTTCCCCGGCGGGAGCGTCTGGCGCGACCTCCGCGGCCGCGAAACCCGGCGCTAGCCGCCCGCGCGAGCTGGCCGGTGTGTGTGGCCCGCCGTCCGACCGGCAAATCACCCCGAGCGTGATTGTCTGGGTTCGACGGCCTGCGAGACGACGTGCGAGGCGGCCTCGAGTGCTGCGGAGAAATCTGGCAGGCGTTCGCGGCGGGCATAAGCCTGAAAACGGCGTATGGCCTGAGGAGAGAGTTTCACGGTCTTCTGCAACTTCCCGGTCGGCTTACGGCCTGCCCCCGGTCGTGCCCCACCATGCGTGACTACCGCGCGTGCGACATCAAAATAGTCCAAAACGTCACGCCCGCTCGCGAAGCGCGATTCAAGGTTGGCTGCCGTGGACTTAGCGGATGAGTTCTTGGAAGAGAGCTTTTTCATTGGTGCGGGAGCGGCGCGCGGAGATGAGTCGGAGGTGGTCGCCGCGTGGAGCGTAAACCACCGTCCAGTGTTTCCCATCAACTAGCCCGATGGCGAGCTGCCGTAACTCGTCCGGGTTCCTTGACGGGAGCGTGACGACAGGACCCCGCCAAAGAGCACAGGCCTCGGCCAAGCTGATGCCGTGCTTCGCCTGATTGCTTGTATTCTTAACCGGATCCCAGTCGAACTTCACGTTTGATATCGTAATTATGCTATCAAACGCAGCAAGTCAAATCGTCGACCTGCAAACGGGAAGGTTTCACCCGCACAAGTTTCTGCCCCCGGCGCATGCGGGTTGACGCGTAAAATCAGGTGCAGGGAAACGTCAACTTCACCTGCACGAGCATTTCGTCGCGCCCTGCGTGCTGCGCAACGGCCGGTACCAGGCGCCATGCGCCGCCGGAACGTCCATCACGATGAAGCCCGCCTCTCTCGCCGAGCACACGTTCCCCGACGGGAGCGTCTGGCGCGACCTCCACGGCCGCGAAACCCGGCGCTAGCCGCTCGCGTGAGCTGCCCGGTGTGCGGCCCGCCGTCCGACCGGCCAATCACCCCGAGCGTGATGTGATATCAAACGCAGCGAGTCTAGTCGACGACCGGCAAATCGGAGTGCTTCGCCCCGCACGGGCTGGGATTTTACTGGAATACAACAAGCCGGTTGATCGCGCCTCGAGTTCGGATTGGCTCCTCTCCCCGGAGACCCGTCCGCTACCCAACCTCTCAATGCGGGCGGGGCCTCCTTTCCCACCCTGTCGTCGATCCCGGTCGAACCCTCGATCGAGGCCCTACCTCCTAACCCTGTCTGCGCCCGAACCACTATGCCCCCGTCCACCCTAGCCCCCCTGCTCCGCCAGCCGCGCTCCCTCGCCTTCGCGCTTGGGCTCGCCGCTGTTTCCCTCAGCGCCTCGTCGCTCCTGGGCCAAACGGTCGATCCCAAGAAGCCCGAAAGGGAGCAGGAGGAGGAGGCGATCAAACTCGACGTCTTTAGGGTCACTGACTCGGCGGAGACCGAGGGCTATGGCGTATCGTCCTTCTCCTCCGCCACGCGCATGAAGACGGCGATGATCGACATTCCGCAGTCGGTCAGTGTCGTAACCGCCGCCTTCATGCGGGACGTCGGAGCCTACGAGTACGCTCAGGCCGTCGCCTACATTCCCAACGTGAGCTACCGGCAGAACGTGAACGATGGTTCCGTCATCCGCGGTTTCCCTGCGTTCAACGTCTACCGCAACGGCTTCCGGATGAGCGGGTATGTCTCCGACAACTTCTCGCTCGACCGCATCGAGATCATCAAGGGTCCCGCGGCCGCGATCGCCGGCTCCTCCGAGTCCGGCGGCTTGGTGAACCGCATCACGAAAAAGCCCCTGGAAAAGAAGACGCTTTCCGTCGGTGCGACCGTCGGCAGCTATGGCCTCGTCCGTGGCGAACTCGACATGGGTGGACCGGTGACGGCGGACGGCCGGACGGTGACCTACCGCATGGCCACGTCCTACCAGGAGGGAGGCGGCTGGCGCGACTTTGAGGACGGGCTGCGCAAGTTCAGCTTCACCCCCTCGGTCAACTGGCGGATCACGGACCGCACCAACCTCCTGCTTGAGGCGGAATACCTCGACGCCGTCACCACCAGCAACGAGGCCAACGTCTACCTTGCGTTCGTGTCCGACGGCACCACCAACCCGCTCCCGATCCGCGGCGGCGCGACACCCCAGATCAGCCTGACACCCCGCTGGGCTCCCGCGACGCTGAACACGAACGACCGCAAGCTCGAGGGACGCGTCCAGAAGGTGCAGAACCTCTTCCTGACCTTCACCCACGCGTTCACGGATTTCCTGTCCCTCCGCCAGAACGTCATGCGGCAGGCGACCAACATCGATACTCCCAAGGCCCGCCCCAATCACGCGCACTACATCGGGACCGACGGCTTTGTGTATCTTGTCCGTAACTACCAGCTGAGTTACACCACCCAGAACTTCGTCTCGGCGCAGGGCGACTTGGCCCTCAAGTACGACGCTTTCGGCGGCAACCACCAGACCCTGGGCGGCTACGAATGGGTCCGGACCAGGGTCGACAACCAGCTTTTCCTTGGAGCGATTGGCGACCTGAACGTCTTCCGGCCGAACAATGACATGCCGCTGGGCGCACCCGCCCTCGCCACGGACCAGCTGACGCGGAACCGCTCCATCGGCTACTTTGTCAACCACCAGTCCCGCCTTTGGAAGGAGCGCATCATCCTGACCGCGGGCCTGCGACGGGATACGGCCGCCGGTCAGAACCAGATCGACCGGCGCAACAACCGCACGGTCGTGTCTCCCACCCCCGCCAACCTCAACAGTCCGATGTACGGCATCACCCTGAAGCCCACCCGCACCCTCGCGCTGTACGCGGTCAAGAGCGAAGCGGGTGCCCCGACCTCCCAGGTGCCAGTCTTCGGCCAAATTCCAGCGACGGATCCCCGACAGCAGTTCTTCTCCGCCACGCCCAAGCGCATCAACGAGGAATTCGGCATCAAGACGGAGTTGCTGGGTGGCAAGGTCAGCGCCTCTCTTGCGCGGTTCGACATCACCGCCCTCGACGCGGTGCTCGGAACCTTCGACCCCACCGCGCCGGGAGGAACGCGGAGTTACCTGCAGGGCGGCAACCGGGCCAAGGGATGGGAACTCGAATTCTTCGGCTCGCCGCTCCCCGGCGTGACCATGACGGGCGGCTACTCCCTGATGGACACTTCCGTGATTGATCCGACCACGGTCAAAAAGAACCCGGAGCTCCCCGGCGTGCCCCGCCACAAGGCGATGACGTTTATTTCGTATGACCTGCGCGGGGGCAAGCGCGATGGCCTTCGCGTGAAAGGAGGCATGACCTACCAGACCAGCATCGTTGGGCGCGTCTCCAACAACTATCGCATCGACGGCGGCTTCCTCATCGACCTTGGGGCCGACTACACCTACGGGCGCTGGAACCTCGCGCTGAACGTCAACAACGTGACCGATAAGCTCCTTCCCTCCTTCGGCATCGCCCAGTCGAGCAACAACCTCTATCCTCCCCGGAACATCCTCGTCGCGCTGCGCCGCCAGTTCTAGGCTGGCGACGGGGGCGTTCGGCAGACACCCTCGATCATGTCGAGAACGGAACTCGGCCTGCTCGCGGCAGCGATCGCGCTCCTACCGTCGGTTTCGAGCCGCGCCGCACCGATCGACTTCAATCGAGAGGTGCGGCCGATTCTCTCCGACAAGTGCTTCGCGTGCCACGGACCGGATGAAGAGAACCGGAAGGGGCGTCTCCGCCTCGACACCCGCGACGGCGCTACGCGCACGCGGGAGGGTTTCACGCCCATCTCTCCCGGAAAGAGCGGCGAGAGTGAAGTGCTCTTCCGGGTGCTGAGCACCGACGAGGAGGAGGTGATGCCTCCGCCCGAGGCCAAGCTCGGACGCCTCACCCCCAGCGAGGTCACGGTCCTCCAGCGCTGGATCGATGAGGGGGCGCCCTACCAGTCCCACTGGTCCTTCGTGCCGCCCCAGGTTGCAGCCGACCGGGTGCCGCCAGCAGCCCCGGGGCTCTCCGCTGACGCGTCGCCCATCGACCGGATGGTCGCGTCCTCCCTGGCCACTCGCCGTTTGCACCTGCAGCCCGAGGCGGATCGCCGCACGCTCATCCGTCGGCTCACGCTGGACCTGAACGGCCTGCCGCCCAGGCCCGCCGAGGTTGCTGCCTTCGTGGCCGATCCGGCGCCCGATGCCGCGGCCCGGCTCGTCGACCGGTTGCTCGCCTCGCCCCGCTACGGGGAGCGGATGGCGGCCGACTGGCTCGACGTCGCCCGGTACGCCGACAGCTACGGCTTCCAGATCGACCGCCCTCGCGACATGTGGCCGTGGCGCGACTGGGTCATCAACGCCTTCAACCGAAACCTGCCGTGGGACCAGTTCGTGACCTGGCAACTCGCCGGCGACCTGCTGCCCAACGCGACCGACGAGCAGGTCCTCGCCACGGCCTTCAACCGACTGCATGCGCAGGAGGCGGAGGCCGGCTCGGTCGAGGAGGAGTACCGGATCAACCACGTCAACGACCGCACCACGACGTTCGGGGCGGCGTTCCTTGGTCTCACGCTCGAGTGCGCGCGCTGTCACGATCACAAGTACGATCCGATCTCCCAGCGGGAGTTCTACTCCCTGTCCGCCTTCTTTCAGGACATCGACGAGGCGGGCCTTTACGCGCTCGGCCCGGAGTCCACGCCCACGCCGACGATGTGGCTGCCCGACGAGGCGCAGCGCCAAAAGCACGCTGCCGCCACCGCGGCGGTGCAGGCCGCCGAACACGTGCTGGACGAGGCCCGCTCCGCCGCTCGGCCCGCCTTCGCCCGATGGGTCGCTGGCGCCCGCCCCGCGGATCTGCGGATGAAGGGTGAAATCGCTCACTTTAGCTTCGATCAGTCGGAACCCGTGCCTCCTCCGGCCGAGCCCGAGGCTGCGAAGGCGGCGAAGGACCCGAATGTACCCGACGACGCACCCAACATCGCCTTGGTGCGATTCGCGAACCTCGCGAAACCGGGCGACTACGCCACCTCGCCCGCCGACTACCGCTCCGCGCCCGGACCCAACGGGGGAGCGCTTCGCATCGACGGCGATCTCCCGGTCACCACCACGGTGGGCAACTTCCAGCGGCACGATCCCTTCTCCGTCGCGCTCCGAGTCCAAGCCAGCCGTCAGGAAGAGCGGGCGGTCATCTTCCATCGCTCGAGCGCCGCGAGCGACAGCGGGAGTCGCGGCTACGAGCTCATCCTCGACGGCGGCCGACTGCGCTGGTCCCTCATCCACTTCTGGCCCGGCAACGCCATTTCCATCCGCGCCGTCGATCCGCTGCCGCTCAAGCAGTGGGTGCACGTCACGGTGAGCTACGACGGCTCCAGCCGCGCCGCCGGGCTCGCCCTGTTTGTCGACGGGAAGCCAGCCCGGGTCGAGGTGGTCCAGGACAACCTGTCCAAGGACATCGCCGGCTGCCGGGAGTACAACCCGCCCGGCTTCTCGTGCCAGACGCTGAGCGTCGGCGTGCGCTTTCGCGACCGCATCTTCAAGGAAGGCCTGATCGACGACCTCCGCATCTTCGACCGTGCGATCACCCCGCTGGAAGCCGCCGAACTGAGTACCTCCGGCGCACTGGCGGCTGCGACCCCGGAGGAGCGCCTGGACTACTACCTTGCCAACCATGATCCGGCCGTCCTGCAGGCGCTCGACTCCCTTCGTACCGCGCGCGCGGCGCAGACCGCCGCCGCGGAGGAGGCGAAGGAGATCATGGTCATGCGGCAGAGCTTCCAGCCCCGCACTGCCTTCGTCCTCCGGCGCGGCGAATACGATCAGCGCGGCGACGCGGTCTCCGCCGGCGTTCCGGGCGTCCTGCCGGCCTTCCCCGCCAGCGAGCCGCGCAACCGCCTCGGACTCGCCCACTGGCTGACGGACCCCGGGCATCCGCTGTTCGCCCGGGTGACCGTGAACCGTCTCTGGCAGTCGCTGTTCGGCCACGGTCTGGTCCGCACCTCGGAGGATTTCGGGAGCCAGGGCGAGTTGCCCTCTCATCCGGAACTCCTCGACTGGCTGGCCACGGAGTTCATCCGCTCCGGCTGGGACCTGAAGTCGCTCGTGCGGACGATTGTTCTCTCCCGGACCTACCTCCAGCGCAGTATCGCCGCGCCGGAGCTCGCGACCGAGGACCCCGGCAACGTATGGCTGGCCCGCGGCCCCCGGCATCGTCTCCCGGCGGAAATGATCCGCGACCGGGCCCTCGCGGCCAGCGGGCTGCTGGTGGAGACGTTCGGCGGGCCGCCCGTCTTCACCTACGATATCCCGGAATCCTTCAAGCCCGCCCCGGCCGGCAAGGGCGACGCACTCTACCGCCGGAGCGTCTACACGTACTGGCGGCGGACCGGGCCCGCCCCGGTGCTGGAGGCGTTCGACGTCCCGAAGCGCGTGGTGTGCGTCGTCCGTCGTGACACGACCAACACCCCACTGCAGGCGCTGATCCTGCTCAACGGGCCGCAATTCGTCGAGGCCGCCCGGTTTCTGGCCGAGAAACTCGTCCGCGACCACGGCGGCGAGCGGGACGCCCTGGTCGACTCGGCCTTCGAGCGAGTGCTCAACCGCCCGCCCGACCCCCTCGAACGCACCATCATCGGTCGCCTGCTGGAGCGGCAGGTGCAGCTCTTCTCCGCCACCCCGGAGGCCGCCGAGACGTACGCCTCCACCGGCGCCTCCCCGCGGGCGAAGGACCTTCCGGCCCCGCTGGTCGCCGCGGCCACCGTGGTCGTCAACACCCTCATGAATCACGACGAGTTCGTGGTGAAACGCTGACTCCGCCATGCCCTCCCCCTCCCAACCGCCGCTCTGCACCGGACACGCCTCGTGGCTCTCCATGAGCCGCCGCGAGTGCCTCAACCGCCTCGCCCTTGGCATCGGCGGGATCGCGCTCGCCCAGTTGCTCCAGCGGGACGTGGAAGCCGCGGCCGACCGCGCGGCCGAGTCGGGCCTGCCCGGGCTGCCGCACTTCCCGGCCCGGGCCAAGCGCATCATCTACCTCTTCCAGTCCGGCGGCCCTTCGCAACTCGACCTGCTCGATCCCAAGCCGCTCCTGAACCGGAGGCACGGTGAGCAACTGCCCGACTCGGTCCGGGGCAGCCAGCGCCTGACCGGAATGTCCGGAAACCAGAGCTCGATTCCGATCGCGGGCTCACCGTTCCGCTTCGCCCGCCACGGTCAGTCCGGGGCCTGGTTCAGCGAGTTGCTTCCCTACACGGCGCGGATCGCCGACGACCTCTGCATCGTGCGCACGCTGTACACGGAGTCGATCAACCACGGCCCGGGAGTGACGTTCATGCAGACGGGGTCGCAGATTCCGGGGCGTCCGAGCTTCGGCTCATGGATCGACTACGGTCTCGGCAGCGCGAACAGCAGCCTGCCGTCGTTCGTGGTGCTGATCACCAAGGACAAGACCAAGGGTCAGCCGCTGATGTCCCACCTCTGGGGAGCGGGCTTCCTGCCGACCCGGCATCAGGGCGTGCGCTTCCGCTCCGCCGCCGATGCCGTGCTCTACCTGAACAATCCGGCCGGGCTTTCGCCGGACGCCCGGCGGGCCGCCCTCGACAGCCTGCGGGAGTTGCATGAGCACCAGTTCGCCGGCACCGCCGACGCCGAGATCGGGGCCCGCATCGCCAACTACGAGATGGCCTTCCGCCTGCAGACGAGCGTACCGGAGGTCACGGACCTGCGCGGGGAATCGGACGCGGTGATCGACTCCTACGGCCCCGGCGCGCGCAATCCCGGAACCTTCGCGGCCAACTGCCTGTTGGCCCGACGGCTCGCGGAACGGGGCGTCAAGTTCATCCAGCTTTACCACCAGGACTGGGATCATCACAGCAACCTTCCGGCAGGCCTGCGCAGCGAGTGTCGCGAGACCGACCAGCCCGCCGCCGCGCTGGTGTCCGACCTGAAGGCCCGCGGCATGCTGGACGACACGCTGGTGGTCTGGGGCGGTGAATTCGGGCGCACCAATTACTGCCAGGGTCCGATGACCGCGACCAACTTCGGGCGCGACCACCACCCCCGCTGCTTCACCGGATGGATGGCTGGCGGAGGGGTGAAGCCCGGCCTCACCTACGGGGAAACCGACGACTACGGCTACAACGTGGTCCGCGACGGGGTGCACGTCCACGACCTGCACGCCACCTTCCTGCACCTCTTCGGCATCGACCACGAGCGCCTGACCTACCGGTTCCAAGGCCGGCGCTACCGACTGACCGACGTCCACGGTCGGGTTATGAAGGACCTGCTGGCCTGAATGCGCCGTTCCGGCTGAACGGCTCGGACTCCATTTCGCATCCCCCTCTGTTGCATGCTCACCCGTCGCGACTTCATGACCTCATCCTCCCTCTCGGTTCTGGCGCCCGCGCTGACCACGGTTGCCCAGGCGATCGGCTCTGCGCCGGTCTCCGGCGCGCCGACCGCCTCAATCAACGCGGCCCCGTCGGACCCGGCTCCCGGCGCCACCCTCGATCTCTCGCCGGCCAAGTGGCTCTGGTACCCCGGCGACCGCACCCTGCCGAACACCTTCGTGCTCTTCCGCCGCGAACTGCCGCTGACCGCGAAGCCGCGGAAGGCGACCGGCTGGATCATCGGCGAAAGTCGCTACCAGCTCGACGTGAACGGACACCGGGTGCAGTGGGGTCCGGCGCCGAACGACCCGCGCTGGGCGGAGGTGGATCCAATGGACCTGACGGAGGTCCTCACGCCCGGTGAGAACGTGCTCGCGGTGACCGTGCTGTACTTCGGGCAGGGCGATGCCACGTGCCCGATGAGCCGCGCCGGCTTGCTTTTCAAACTCGAGATCGAGCACGCGGACGGCCGGCACGAAACCGTGGTTTCCGATGCCACGTGGCGCTGTCACCTGTCGCAGGCGTGGAAGCCAGGCCAGCACCGCATGTTCTTCATGCGCGCCCTGCAGGAGGAATTCGATGGTCGCCTCCATCCCCACGGATGGAACGACCGCGGCTTCACGGAGAATCAGGACTGGCTGGAACCCCATCTGCCGCCGTGTCCGGCCAATCAACCGATCTTCGCCGACCCGACCAACGAAGTGATGAATTGGATTCACGGCCCGCGGAAGTTCATCTACGGCGCGGAGGCCCGTTCCAAGTTCGAGCTCCGCCCGCGCCCCATCCCCCTGATGCGCGAGACGTGGGTGTCGGCGGCACCCCTCGTCGAGCAGCACCGCATCACGTGGAAGCGGCCGATCGCCGAGTACTTCTGCGTCCGTCCACCCAAGGCCTACGAGGCGCAGGTCACCGACGCGGCCCGGCCGGCCGGGAGCAACGCGTGGCGACTGGAACTCGACCCCGTGCGCGGAACGACCCTGACCTTCGCGCTCCCGGAGCAATCCGTCGGCTGGCCCGGGATCACGATCGAGGCTCCCGCCGGGACGACCCTGGAGATGATGCAACTCGACGGGCACGAAGTGGGAGGCCCCGCGCTGCTGAACACGCACTACCACAAGTGGGCGCGCTTCACCTGCCGCGAGGGCGTCAATCACTTCCGCTGGTTCGACTTCGACTGCTTCCGCTGGCTGCAGATCCACCTGCACCCCGGTCACGGCACCGTGGTGGTGTCGAATCCCGGCATCCTCAAGCGCGAGTACCCGTGGCCGCATGAACCGCGAGTCCTCACTTCCGACCCCGTGGTACAGCGGGTCTTCGATGCCGCGACCAACACGATGCGGAACGCCGCCCAAGAGACCTTCGTGGACGGCATGGCGCGGGAGCGAAACCAGTATTCGGGCGGGATGTCGCTGAGCCGACATGGCATTCTTGCGCTGGCCGGGGAAAAGCGGCAGGTCGCACGTTTCCTGCGCAGCTTCAGCCAAGGCAACACGTCCGAGGGCTACTTTCTGGATACGTGGCCCTCGCATGACCGGATCACGCGCCTGACCCAGCGGGTGGTCGAAGCCACGCACTGCGGCGCGCTCCTCGACATTGGGGTGCGCTTCACCTTCGACTGCTGGGACTACTACCGCTACACTGGCGAACTCGCGCCGCTGCGGGAGCCATATCCCCGCCTGCTGCGTCAGGTGAACTACCTGCGGGGCAAGCTGGGCGCCGACGGCCTGCTGCCCGTGGACCAGGAGCATTACGGCTTCCCGATCGTCTACGTCGGCTTTGCCGGCTGCTATCCGCACCAGCGGGACCGGCAGTGCGCGTTCAACTTGTTCTGGTCCGCAAGCCTCTCCCAAGCGATGGCCCCCCTGTGCCGGGTCTTCGGCGACACGAGGCTTGCGGACGAATTGGAGCAGCTCGGCGCGCGCGTCCTCGAGGCCACGGTCGCCCGCTTCTGGAGCCGCGAGCACGGTGCCTTCGTGGACAACCTGCCGTGGTGGCGCGAAGACGGCGGCGTGCACTTCAGTGAGATGACCCTCGGCGTGGCGGTGGAGTTGGACCTGTGCCCGGGCGGCGCGATTGAGGGCAGCGTCGAGCTCCTCGCGACGAAGCCCAAGAACGTGGGGATCGACAATTCGACCGAGCCCGTGGCCTGGGGATGGTGGGCTCTCGCGAAAGGCGGTCGCGCCGATATCCTGGTCAAGGAACTACGCGACGTGTTTGGCAAGATGCCCTCGGTGCGTCTCAACAACAGCATCGAGGAGTTCTACGGCGGCAGCAGGAAGCCCGACACGCCGAACAACTGGAGCCATGCCTGTTGCGCGCCCATCTACGTCGCGGCGATGAGCCTCGCCGGCATCCGGATCCTCGAACCCGCTTTCCGACGGTACGAGATCCGCCCGCAACTCGCCGACCTGCCCGATCTCGCGCTGACCGTGCACACGCCGCACGGCCCGATCGGGTTTTCTGGCAAGGGACCGCTGGGCGACCGCACCCTCACCCTCACCCTGCCCCCGAACGCCGCGGGCGAGTTGGTGGTCCACCGCGATGAGCGACTCGCCTTGACCTTGATTTCCCCCGGCCGCTTCGCCCTCCCGGCCGGCCGGACCGTGACCATCGAACTGACGCACACCTAAGAACACGGAGCACCTCGTGAAGCCCACCCTCACCCTCGTCACCTCCCTGCTGCTCGCGCCGCTGGCTGCACTGCACGCTGCCGAACCATTGAGCACCTTCTGCAATCCGCTGCCGACCCCCAATTATCCCGTCGGCTTTCTCGCCCGCAGCGTGACCAACGGCGAGCCCGATGCACGACAGGGCTGGATTCTCGGGAAACCCCTCCCGGAACCGATCCCCCTGAAAATCCAGTTTCCTATCAGCCCCGCCCCAGCCCGCGGTGCTGGCCGTGACAGAAAGAAACTGAACCAACGTTACGCCCCAACGATTAACAAATGCTGTTTCTTAGGAGCGGGATTGGATCGCCTGGGTGGTGCCGGAAATGACGGCGGTGTCGTAGCCGAAAAGCAAACCGCCGAGGGTCGCGATACAGCTGATGAAAATGACGTAGAGACGGGGTGAAATGTGGGTGAATGGGGTGGCCGGGTAAGGTGAGGGTTCGCCGACTATGCGAGAGGGCTTGGCACTCCCAGCCGGGTGCACCAGTCGCGTATTTGGGCAGCAAGACCCTCCGCGACTGGAATGCCGCTTCGACGTCGATGTTCTTCGCAGGCATAGTGGTCGTCGCCTGGCACTAGAACGGGTTCTGCGGGGTGCTTGTGCGGTTGGCAGTGCGCGGCAGCGGCAATGTCCGCGACGGCCTGAGCGAAAGTCGCCCCGCCAGCAAATCGGGTGGGGTCGATCGCGCCAATGAAGGAGCCGAGATATCGGCGGGCACTGGGGTCGCCGTACATCGGTGTGATGTTAGGCCCCCAAGGGGCGCCATTCAGCGGACCGCAGAGCAGTTCGATCATCAGGGCCAGGGCATAGCCTTTGTGTCCGGCCATAGGTTGCAGACAGGCAACCGCGTGGGGGTCGGTGGTGGAACTGCCACTCGCGTCGTAGGCCAGATTTGGAGAAATCGCGCGGTTTTCCGTCTGCGCGTTGACGATGAGATTCCAAGCGGCCGCGCTGGTGGCCATGTCGAGGCAGACCGGCGTCCCACCCGAGCGCGGGGCACTGATACAAATCGGATTGGTACCGAGGAATTTTTGGTGTCCGCGATGAGGCGCGACAAACGCGTCCGAATGGGTGAACACGAGTCCGATGAGGCCTGCTTCCGCAATCATGCGGCCGTACAGGCCAATGGCGCCGCAATGGGACGAATTCCGGACTCCGACGAATCCCAGCCCGTTTGTCTTGGCCAGAGTGATGGCTTCATCGGTGGCGCGCCGACAGACGACAAAGCCGAGTCCGTGGTCACCGTCGAGCGTGCCGGTGCAAGGGCCAGTCGTCTCGAAGCGAAGATCAGGCTGCGGGTTCAAGGAGCCAGCGGCCAGGCGAGTGAGATAATGGGGAAGTCTCGCCACGCCGTGGGAGTCGATACCCCAAAGACTGGTCTGCACCAGACTTTGGGCGGTGAAAACAGCGTCATCGCTCGGGAGTTCGGCGCGAAGCAAGCATTGCGTACACCACTCCGTCAGCACGGGCGCGGAAACCGTGCGGGATCGTTCGGCAGACTCACTTATCGTAACAGCCTCTTTTTCGGGGGTCATACCGGCGTCTCTCCGTCTGGAATGATTGAGGTGATTCGGTGGTCGGCTTCCCGGAGCAATGCCCGGCACCAGCCGCCGTCAACACCGGCCACCTTCACTGGAGCGGCGAGCAGCTCATAGACGCCGGCGGGCACTTCCCGCAGACAGATGTTTTCGAGAATGACCGTTTCGTGGCCAAGAAGTTCGAGGTGCGCGGGGAAAGTCGGCTCAGTCGGAGGATCGATGGTGAGATAATCGAGTCCGATCAAGCGTACACCGCGGGTGGTGCACCACTTTGCGGCACTCTGATCGATGTAGATGAAGTCCGGATTCCACGGCCGCGTCCAGTAATCGACGTCGCCATTGCGCGTCTTGAAGAGCAGCCGGGTCGTGCCATCCGGGATACCGGCCGCGTCGAGTGCCCGGGCGTCCACACATCGGGTCAGGTGGCGCAGATCGACGACTTCGCAGACTCCCAGCCACGCGTCGATCGGGATGGCGTCGAGTTTCTTGCCGCCTGGAACAAAGTGCCACGGCGCGTCGACGTGGGTACCGTGGTGCAGGCCACCCTTATAGAATCCGACGTTGGCCGGATTGCCCTTTTCATGCGTCCAGCCGGGCCAGAAAAACTCCGGGGCGGGATCACCCGGGAAGACGGTGGTCGCCGGACTGGTGGGGATGCTGATATCGATGTAGCGGGCCATGGAGTGTTCCGGCTATCGCTGGAGAAATGCCCGGTGCTACTTTTCCCAGTACTTGGCCCCCGGCAGGGAACCGTCCATGACGTAGCCGCCGTCGATCGTGAGATGCTGGCCGGTCATGTAGCAGGACTCTTCGCTCGCCAGGAACAGGGCGCCATTTGCGATCCAATCCGCCTCGGCAATCCGGCGTTGCGGCACCCGCTCGAACAGCGCCCGTTTAACCGCCTCCGTGTACATCGGAGTCGTGAGTTCCGTGAAGGTCGCGCCCGGCCGGATGTAATTGGCGGTGATTCCGTGGGGGGCCGCCTCCGTCGCCACCGTGCGGATGAAGGCCTCGATGCCGCCTTTGGCTGCAGTGTAATGCCCGCAGTTCGGTTCGCTCAACACCGCGTGGATGCTGGAAATCGCGATGATCCGGCCGCCCTGTTTCGCCTGGATCATCTCGCTGAGGGCCCGTTTCGTGCAGAGAAAGACGCTCTTGAGGTTCGTGCGGATGATCAGATCCCAATCCTCCTCCGGCATGTCGACCAAGGGCGACTGGCGAATAATGCCGGTATTGTTCACGAGGATATGCAGCCCGCCCATCGCCGCCAGCGCCGCGTCGAACGCGGTCTGCACCTGGGCGGCGTCGCCCACGTCGCAGTGGAAGGCGTGGGCTGTGCCGCCGGTTTGCCGGATAGCCTGCACGACGGTCGCGGCGGCCGCATCATTGATGTCGAGGATGGAAACCTCGGCGCATTCACGGGCAAAGCGCTGGGCGATGGCGCGGCCAATGCCGTTGGCCGCGCCGGTGACGATGGCTTTCTTGCCGGTGAGTTTCATGGGGATCAGGAGATGATGAGTCTGTCGTTGCCGGTGCTCCGGGGCGGAGGTGATCTTGCTAATCCGAATCCGATGTGAGCGCGTTGGCACTTAAGTGTCGACATTTTTTTTAACCCGTCATAACTGACGCGCGAGATGAAACCCGCCAAGCGCTTCCGTCCAAAACGTTCCGCCGACCTCGCCGACCGCATCTCCGAGCGCCTAGTGGAGGCGATCGTGAACCACGAACTGCCGCCGGGGATGCCGCTGCGGGAGGCCAAGCTGGCGACAGAGTGGGGAGTAAGCCGCACCCCGCTGCGGGAAGCGGTGCGGGAGGCCGCTTCGATGGGGCTGATCGAGCTGCGGCCCAACCGGACGCCGGTCATCCGGAAGTTGACGGCGGACGACGTGGCCAAACTCTACACGGTGCGGGAGGCGCTGGAGCTGCTGGCGCTCGATCTCGCCCTCGCGCGGATCGAACCCGTGGCCGTACAGCGGCTCGCGCGGGAGGCCGAGCGTCTGAAGCCGCCGCAGGCAGGCGCGGCTTGGACGAAGCAGGCGCTGGAACTCGATTCGCACCTGCACGGGCTCTGGTTCGAGCGCTGCGACAACCTTTGGTTGGAGGATGTGCTTGGGCAGTTCTGGACTTTCATCCGCATCCTGCAGCAGGTGGTGGCGCGAGATCCCGCGGCCGTGCAGCGGGCTTTTCAGGAGCATCTGCTCATTCTTGAGGCGCTCGCGGCCCGCGATCACGCCGACACCCGGGCGGCGCTGCGCCAGCACATCCGCTCGTCGGCTGAGTTCCTGATCCAGCACCTGCGCGCGGTGGACGCGGCGCAGGCGGGTTCAGCGGTCGGATCGTAACCGAGCGGGCCGGCCGGGCGCGAGAAACCGAAAAAGGCCTGACGAAACAGCGTAGTTTTGAAGTGTCGACACCTATTAAGACCCGCCTTGCTGGCCGCTGATATTCAATTGGCACCGTTGATCGGCAACCCTGACCTCAACCTCACATCAGGTTTTCTCAACCCCATGAAGTCGTCGAAGATACCACCCTTCAACCACCCAAATCCGATGTCTAATACTCAAGCGCATCATGAGTCAGGAATTACCGCGGCGGGACCCGTTGCCGCTCGTTTCAACTCAGCGCGAGCAACCTGACCGACAAACAGACCCTAATGCCGAACCGGAATGCGGCGAACGGAACGGTGACGTCGGTGAGCATTGTGGAGGCTCCGAGGTCCTACGTGCTCACCGCCAGTCTGCTATTCTGAGTGCTTGGCATCAATCGCCACGCGGTCGCATAGCCGTGCGTCGGGAAACGGAAAACGGTCGCATCAACCTCAGCGTAAAGGTCCCACCAAACTGCAATGCGGAGGTGCATATGCCCGGTATGGACGTCAGCCAAATCACCGAAAGCGGGAAACCTATCCTCGATCTGATCGGCGTGGGGTTCTTGCGCCAGGAGGGCAAGACGGTCGTCTTGGAAACCGGTTCTGGCGATTATCATTTTACCGCGGCCGTCGTTCGGTGAACCCCAATCAGATACGAGTCTATCACTGCAAGAGAGAACAATATCATGAACCCAGAACAACAGGCAATAGACCGCCGCAACTTCATCAAAACCTCCGGCATCGCGGCCTTGTCCGCTGCGGCGCTCACGCCTGACGAGGTTGCGGCGCAGGCGCCCTCTACGAACACAGCGACGCTGGAGACCGCAATCAAGGAGGCCATTGCCTCCGCGACGAGTGCCGCGCCATCGCCACACGGCGCCGTCGCCGGCTCAGATGGTGCAGCGGGCGTGGGAAGCGGCCCCCTCGACCTCTCTCCGGCGAAGTGGCTCTGGTATCCGGGCGACCGCACTTTACCGAATACCTTCGTTCTCTTCCGCCGCGTCCTGCAGCTGAACGCGAAGCCGAAGAAAGCGACGGGCTGGATCATCGGCGAGAGCCGCTACCAGCTCGAAGTCAACGGGAAGCGGGTGCAATGGGGGCCTGCGCCGAATGACCCGCGCTGGCCGGAAGTGGATCACATGGATTTGACTGAGGTGCTGGCCGTAGGCGAAAACGTGCTTGGCGCGACCGTGCTTTACTTCGGGCAAGGCGACGCGACCTGTCCGATGAGCCGCGCCGGTTTCATCTTCAAGCTGGAGATCGAGCACGCCGACGATCGGCGCGAAACCGTGGTTTCGGACAACTCGTGGCGCTGCCACCTGTCGCAGGCGTGGAAGCCGGGACAGCATCGCATGTTCTTCATGCGCGCCCTGCAGGAGGAGTTCGATGGCCGCCTGCATCCGCACGGATGGAATGAGCAGGGCTTCACGGAGAATGCCGACTGGCTGGAACCGTTCCTGCCGCCGTGTCCGGCCAATCAGCCGATCTTCGCCGACCCGACGCAAGATGTCATGAACTTTATTCACGGGCCGAAGAAGTTCATCTACGGCGCGGAAGTCCGCTCCAAGTTTGAAATGCGTCCGCGCAGCATTCCGCTGATGCGCGAAACATGGGTGTCGGCGGCACCCTTGGTTGAGCAGCACCGCATCAAATGGAAGCGACCGATCGCCGAGTATTTTGCCATGCGCCCGGCTAAAGCTTACGAGGCCGAAGTGACGCAGGCGGCCCAGCCTGCCGGGAAAAATGTGTGGCGGCTCAAACTCGCCCCCGAGTGCGGCACGACCCTGACCTTCGCGTTGCCGGAACAATCCGTGGGCTGGCCGGGCATCACGATCGAGGCTCCCGCAGGCACGATACTGGAAATCATGACGCAGGACGCGCACGAAGTCGGTGGTCCGGTGGTGATGAATACGAGTCATCACAAATGGGCGCGCTTCACCTGCCGCGAAGGTGTGAACCATTTTCAACTGTTCGACTTCGACTGCTTCCGCTGGATGCAGGTGCATCTGCACCCGGGGCGCGGCAGTGTCGTTGTTTCCAATCCCGGCATTCTCAAACGCGAGTATCCCTGGCCGCACGAACCGCGCGTCGTCACCTCGGACGCGGTGGTGCAGCGCGTCTTCGATGCCGCCACCAACACCATGCGCAATGCCGCGCAGGAGACCTTCGTGGATGGCATGAGCCGGGAGCGCAGTCAATACAGCGGCGGCGCGTCGATCTGCCGCCATGCCATTCACATGCTGGCGGGAGAGAACCGTCAGGTGGCGCGTTTGCTACGGAGCTTCAGCCAGGGTAGCACGGTCGAGGGCTACTTCATGGAGCCCTGGCCTTCGCATGACCGCCTCGCTCGTCTGGGCCAGCGGGTGGTTGAGGCCACGCATTGCGGCGTGTGCCTCGACATGGGAGTTCGGTTCACCTTCGACTGCTGGGAATATTACCTCTACACGGGCGACCTCGCGCCCCTGCGCGAACCTTATCCGCGGCTGCTGCGCCAGGTGAACTACCTGCGCGGTAAGATGAACTCCGACGGCCTCCTGCCTGTGGATCAGGACGACTACGGCTTTCCGATTGTGTATATCGGTTTTTCCGGATGCTTCCCAAATCAACGCGACCGGCAGTGCCCCTTCAATCTGTTCTGGGCCGCCAGTCTCAGCCGGGCGATGGCCCCGATGTGCCGGGCCTTCGGCGACACCAAACTCGCCACCGAAATCGAGCGACTGGGAGCACGCGTGCTGAAGGCCACCATCGCTCGCTTCTGGAGCAAGGAACACGGCGCCTTTGTGGACAACCTGCCCTGGTGGCGCGAGGACGGCGACGTGCACTACAGCGAAACAACTCTCGGCATCTCGGTCGAGTTGGACTTTTGTCCTGGCGGCGCGATCGAGCGCAGCGTGGAACTGCTGGCAAAGAAACCCAAGAACGTCGGCATCGACAATTCGACGGAGCCGGTGGCGTGGGGATGGTGGGCGCTGGCCAAGGGCGGACGCCCCGAGGTCGTCGTGAAAGAGTTGCGCGAGGTCTATGGCACGATGCCCTCCGTGCTGTTGAACAAAACAATTCAAGAGTTCTACAAAGGACAAAAACCGGACAGTAGATCGAACTGGAGCCACGAATGCTGTGCTCCCATCTACGTCGCCGTGATGAGCCTGGCCGGCATCCGCCTGCTGGAGCCGGCGTTCCAGCGCTACGAGATCCGCCCGCAACTCGCCGACCTGCCCGACCTCGCTCTGACGGTGCATACGCCGCACGGCCCGATTGGTTTTTCCGGCAAAGGCCCACTCGGCGCCCGCACGCTCACCCTCACCCTGCCCCCGAACGCCGCGGGCGAGTTGGTGGTCCACCGCGATGAGCAGCTCGCGTTGACCTTAATCTCCCCCGGCCGCTTCGCCCTACCGGCGGGTCAGACGGCAAATATCGCACTGAAACATACCTGACCGGGTCGAGCTAGGGGGTCAAACCCAACTGAAAGCGGCCACAGTCAACGGAGATTTCCGAAATACTACCCATGAAAATCATTCGTTTTCTCGACCAAAACAACGGGATTCACTACGGCGCCGAACACACCGACGGCACGGTTTGCCAGATTAGCGGCGATATCTACGGCGACTATGTGGTCACGGCGGACGCCGTGAAGGTGAGCAAGCTGCTCGCCCCCATTATCCCGACACAGATGCTGTGCATCGGGCTGAACTACCGCCAACACGCAGCCGAGTCCGGGGCCAAGGTTCCCGAACAGCCGGTGCTGTTTGTGAAGGGAATCAACACGCTGCAAAACCCCGGCGATCCCATTTTGATACCCACGCACCTTGCCAGCCATGAGGTGGACTACGAGTGCGAACTCGCCGTGGTCATCGGTCGGGCGGCGAAGAACGTCTCGCGCGCCAACGCGCTCAAGTATGTGCTCGGCTACACCTGTGCCAACGATGTCAGTGCGCGCGATTGGCAGATCAAGAAGGGCGGCGGACAATGGTGCCGCGGAAAGTTCTTCGATACTTTCGCCCCGCTGGGACCCCGCCTGATTACCGCCGACGAGATTCCGAATCCCAACGATCTGAAGATCAAGACCCGCCTCAATGGCGAGACGGTGCAGGATTGGACGACGGCCGACATGATTTTTGATGTCCCGACGTTGATTGAATTCCTGAGCGGCAGCACGACGCTGGTGCCAGGAACGGTGATTCTCACGGGCACACCGCATGGTGTGGGCATGGCCGCCAAGCCGCCACGCTGGCTTCGGGCCGGCGATTCCGTTGAAATCGACATCGAGAGAATCGGGGTGCTCACCAGTCCCGTAGCCAACGAGACCAGTTCCCTCGAAGACGCCGCAGAATACTAAAATGCAAATGTGCGTAGTCGGTCGCTTTTTCCGCCCGATCGACGGCAGGAAAAGTTTGTTGGTCAGAAGATCTTTTTGCGCCCATCAATCCGCCGCCGTGCGGCCGCAGTCCGGGGTCCCGGAGGCGTCGACGAATCCCGGCCAACGCGCCGCCATCACGCAGCATTGCCTGATTGACCCTTCGTTGAACGACGGCCCTTGGAATCTGCACGGTTACGGCAGACCATCAGGTCTGCCGGCGGGAAGCCGGGGCCGCTCACGATCTGTTTCGAATCTCGAGTTGACTCGGTCCTTCACCTGCCGCGCCGCGGAACTGCCGCCAAACCGGAAACCTTCAAGCCTGCTCGCCCACTTGCTGGAGGACTTGCTCGTAGAGAGGACGGCTCAACCGGAAATTCTGGCGGTGAACCAACTGGTCCAAGACTGGTTTGAGCGCGAACAGCCGACCACAAAGCTTGGCCCGCCCGCCCGCGCCTGGCCCCAAGCCGGCAAACGGCCCCGGGGGCAGGGTTTACCGGAAAACAGAAGCCCACTTGCCTGACCGCGCTCGGGCGACTCTCGTCCAGTTGCACTCCCCCGTCTGGCCACCGACTTCTCCAAAAGCGTCAGGGACCTCGGAAATGCCTTCTTCCGCCGGCGGAAACAGGTGCGCCAACCCGGGCCGATGACCACCGCGACCACGACCCAAGCGAAATCCGACACGGAAACACCATGAAGCCCACCCTCACCCTCGTCACCTCCCTGCTGCTCGCGCCGCTGGCTGCACTGCAGGCGGCACCCTCCGCAAACGCCCACATCGTCATCGCCAGTCAGGCCGGCGCGAAGCTCGACAGCGATGTCGTCAAGGGCGGCGGCACCGACGACACCGTCCTCATCCAGAGCATTCTCGACCGCGCGCCGAAGCTCGG
>Ga0169931_10000988_pt1 | contig 47103 bp, 37 predicted proteins | sample Kivu_15m_20L_FD_129675 | JGI IMG/M metagenome (GOLD analysis project Ga0169931, IMG submission 129675) | Freshwater microbial communities from Lake Kivu, Western Province, Rwanda to study Microbial Dark Matter (Phase II) - Kivu_15m_20L... | ecosystem: Environmental > Aquatic > Freshwater > Lake... | reverse complement strand
GCGTACTCGGCGTCCAAGGCGGGCGTGATCGCGCTGACCAAGTCGCTGGGCAAGGAGTTGGCCCGCACCGAGATCCGCGTCAACTGCATCGCGCCGGCCATGGTGGCCACCCCGCTGCTGGAGCAGATGACCGAGGCCAAGCGGGCCGAGAACTTCGCCAAGATCCCGGTCGGCCGCGCCGGCACGGTGGCCGAGATCGCGGCGCTGGCGGCGTGGCTGGCCTCGGACGACTGCTCCTTCTGCACCGGGGCGGTGTTCGACGCCTCGGGCGGCCGCGCGACGTATTGACGCCGCCGGATCGGAAGCGCGCCCCGGCATGCACGCGGGCTGCGCATGACGCAGACCTCGGACTCTCCAGCAGTGCACCGGCTCTCACCTTCTCACCGCACCGCCTTCAGCGCCCCGTAGAGCTGGCGGTAGCGCGGCAGCATCTCGCCGTCGTAGAAGCGGGTGCGTGACGGGTCGGGCTCGATCACCGCGCGGGGGCGCACCATGGCGGCGCAACCCTGCTCGATGCTGTCGAACAGGCCGGCGCCATGGGCAGCGAGGATGGCGCAGCCCAGCGCCGGGGCGTCGGCCACTTCGGTGAGCTCGATGGGCAGACCGAGGGTGTCGGCGTGGATCTGCAGCCACAGCGGCGAGTTCGACGCCCCGCCCGCCAGCACGATGCGCTTAGGGGTGAAGGCCTGGCCGAAGCTGTCGGTGACGAGACGGGTGCCGAGGCAGATGCCCTCGACGATGGCGCGGAACACGTGCGCCGGCGTGTGCTTGAGGGTGAGCCCGGTGACGGCGCCGCGCGACAGCGCATCGGTGTAGGGCGTGCGGTTGCCCTGGAAGTGATCGAGCACCAGCAGGCCCTCGGCTCCCGGCGCGACGGCCGCCGCTTGGGCATTGAGTTCGTCCCAGCTCATCCCGGCTGCGAAGTGGCGCTTGAACCAGGCGACGACCGAGCCCGTGGAGGTCTGCCCGCCCTCGATCACCGGCTTGCCGGGGTAGATGCAGTCCCTGTAGGTGCCCCAGACGCCGGGCTCGTGCACCTCGCGGTCCGCCACGCCGATGTGCAGGTGCGAGGAGCCGGTGATCAGCGCCATCTCTCCCGGTTCGGTGACGCCGAGCCCGATGACGCCGATGAAGGCGTCTGCCCCGCCTTGCACCACCAGCGTGCCGGGCCTGAGGCCCAGGTGCGCCGCCGCCTCGGGCACGAGCGGGCCGATGGGCGTGCCCGGCGCCAGCAGGGTCTGCGGCCACTTCTCCTCGAGCTCGGGCAGCCCCACGGCCTGCAGCAGCGAGCGCGGCACGCCGCCATGGCCGCTCTGGTGATGCCAGCGGATGGCGGCGTTGCCGAGCGAGCCCACCCAGCGCCCGGTCAGGCGCAGGTTAATGTAGTCCTGGTATTCGCCGATCTTCGCGGCGCGCGCGAAGACCTCCGGTTGGTGGCGCTTGATCCACAAGGCCTTGGGAATCATCCATTCGGCCGACACCGGCCCGGCACCGCCGCCGTTGACCCGCAGGAAAGGGTCGCGCGTGGCCGCCAGCTCGTCGGCCTCGGCGGCAGAGCGCACGTCCATCCAGATCATGCATGGGCGCAGCGGCGCGCCGGCGGCGTCGAGTGCCACGACCGAACAGCAGGTGGTGTCGACGCAGAGCGCCAGGATGTCGGCGGGCGCCACCCGGGCCGCCGCCAACGCCGCCCGAACCGACTGGCCCATGCAGCGCCACCAGTCCAGTGGGTCCTGCTCGGCCCAGGACGGCTGGGGGAAATCCGTCTTGTAGGGCGTGGCCGCCGAAGCCAGCGGCCTGCCGTCCAGGTCGAACACGAAGGCGCGGATCGATTCGGTTCCGCCGTCGATGCCTATCACATAGCTCATGCGCCGCTTTCAGGTATGGCTGGGTATCCTGAACATCCGCGCCGCTTTGCCGAGCCGCGCGCCGACAGGCGCACGCTCGCCTGGGGTCGAGGTTTGCCGCCGCTCCAGGATACGGCGCCGTCGGCGATCAGCCTGCGCAGCCCGGACGTGGCCGGCTCGGGGATGCCGACGATCCGCGCGATGGGCTTGCTGCGGGAGGTCACCTCGATGACCTCACCGCGGCGCGCACGTGACAGCACCTGGGACAGGCTGGCCTTGAGCTCCCGAACGGACACGGGCATGTTGGGACTCCATTGATTGTGTCTACAAATGATGATTCAGCCTGAAAATTGTGTCCTCAATCGATCGCGCGCCATGCCTCACACCCTCTTCGTCCTCAACGGCCCGAACCTGAACCGTCTGGGGCGGCGCGAGCCGCAGATCTATGGCCACCACACGCTGGAAGACGTGCGGGCGCTGTGTGCGGCGCGCACTGATGAACTCGGCTGGCGGCTGGAGTTCCGGCAGACCAACTTCGAGGGCGAGCTGGTGGAGTCCGTCCACGACGCGATCGACGCCGCCGACGGCCTGGTCATCAACCCGGCGGGGCTGACCTTCACCTCGGTGCCGGTGATGGACGCGCTGAAGATGTTCGAAGGCCCCAAGGTCGAGCTGCACATCAGCAACGTGCACGCGCGCGAGGCGATCTATCACAAGTCGCTGATGTCGCCGGTGGTCACGGCGGTGATGGCCGGCTTCGGCGTGTGGGGCTACCGCATGGCCATCGACTGGATGGCGCAGGCTCTCACCATCCCAGCTGCCGCGCCGCGAGTTCCTTCATGATCTCCTCGGCGCCGCCGCCGATCATCATGACCTTGACCTCGCGGTAGATGCGCTCGCTCTTCGTGCCGCGCACATAGCCCATGCCGCCGAGCAGCTGCACCGCGGCGTCGGCGCAGTGCTGCATGGTCTGCGTGGCCTGGTTCTTGAGCAGGCAGATGTCGGCGACGGTGGGCGCGTCCTCGGGGTGGCGCTCGAAGCGGGCGGTGACGTCGGCGAGCATGGCGCGCGTGGCGACGATGCGCATGCGCATGTCCACCAGGCGGTGGCGCGTGACCTGGTGCTCCAGCAGCGCGCGGCCGAAAGTCTGGCGCTGGCGCGCCCAGTCCAGGGCCTCGTCCAGGCAGGCCTGCGCGAAGGCGCAGGCACCGGCGCTCATCAACAGGCGCTCGCCGTTGAAGTTGGCCATGATCATGCGAAAGCCCGCGTTCTCCTCGCCGATGAGGTGGTCCGCCGGGACGCGCACCGCGTCGAAGCGCAGGTGCGCGGTGTCGCTGCACCACCAGCCCATCTTCTGCAGCGGGGTGCGCTGCAGGCCCGGCGCGTCGCCCGGCACGGCGAAGAGCGAGACGCCGGCCGCGCCCGGCCCGCCGGTGCGAGCGGCCACGGTGATCCAGTCGGCGCGCAGGCCGCTGGTGATGAAGGTCTTCTCCCCGTCGAGCACCCAGTGCGCGCCGTCGCGCCGGGCGCGCAGCCGCAGGCGCGCGACGTCGGAGCCGCCGCCGGGCTCGGTGATCGCGAGCGCGGCCACCTGCTCGCCCGCCAGCACCGGCGGCACGACGCGCTGCTGCAGCGCGGCGCTGCCGTGCGCCACCACCGGCGGCAGACCGATGTTGTGCGAGAACAGGCTGGCCATGAGCCCGCCGCTGCCGGCGCGGGCGATCTCCTCGGCGGCAATGAGCCGAAAGCGCAGTCCGCAGGGCGTGCCGCCCAGGGCCTCGGGGTAGCCCAGTTGCAGCAGGCCGAGTTGCGCGGCGCGCCGGTACAGGGCGCGCGGGAACTCGCCCGCCTCGTCCCAGGTGGCGACGTGCGGCGCGACCTCGCGCTCGACGAAGGCGCGCACGCCGGCGCGGAAGTCGGCTTCTTCGGGGCTGTCCTGGAAGGTGTCCATCGCGGGCTCGGTGCAAGGTCGCAGGCTGGGCGGGCGGGGGAGGAGCGTGCGGACAGGGCCTGGGTGCGCTCCAGGCGCGGTCAGGCCGGGGCGCCGGCCGGGCCCGGGCCGGCGGGTTCGCCGTGCCGGCCCGCGCCGGCGGCAAAACGCGCTGCGCCGGCCAGGCCCTCGGCGTGGACGACCGCGTAGCCGCCCGCGCCCTCCTGCTGCAGCGCCTGCGCGAGCGGCTGGTCCCACTGCGAGAAGGCGGAGGCCCGGTCGGCGCGCAGGCAGGCCTGCGGGAAGGCGGCGATCTCGCGCGCGAGCGCCTGCGCCGCGGCCAGGGCCTGCCCGTCGTCGACGACGCGCTCGACCAGGCCGATGGCCAGCGCCTCGGCGGCGTCCACCGCGCGGCCGGTGAGGATGAGGTCCAGCGCCCGGCCCATGCCGACCAGCCGCGGCAGGCGCACCGTGCCGCCGTCGATCAGCGGCACGCCCCAACGACGGCAGAACACGCCGAAGACCGCGCCGCGCGCGGCCACGCGCAGGTCGCACATCAGCGCCAGTTCCAGTCCGCCGGCCACGGCGTGGCCCTCGACAGCGGCGATGACGGGCTTGCCGAAGGCCATGCGCGTGGGCCCCATCGGCCCCGGGCCGGTGCCGGTGGGCTCCACCGCGTTGCGGCGCTGCGGGTCGGCCATGGCCTTCAGGTCGGCGCCTGCGCAGAAGGTGCCGCCCGCGCCGTGGAGCACGGCCACGTGCAGGCGCTCGTCGGCCTCGAAGGCCTCGAAGGCGGCGCGCAGCGCGGCGGCGGTCGGGCCGTCGACGGCGTTGCGCGCCTGCGGGCGGTGCAGCGTGATCGTCAGCACCGGGCCGTCGGCCCGGCTCCACACGGCCTGGCCGTCGGCCCGGCTCGAGGGGTCCCCGCCGTCGGCCGGCGCCTCAGCCATGCCGGGCCTCGAACTCGCGCAGGTAGTCCACCAGCGCCTGCACGCCGGCCCGCGGCATGGCGTTGTAGATCGAGGCGCGCATCCCGCCCACCGAGCGGTGGCCCTTCAACTGCACCAGGCCGCGCACCTGCGCGCCGTCGAGGAAGGCGGTGTCCAGCGACTCGTCCTTCAGGCGGAAGGGCACGTTCATCAGGCTGCGGCAGGCGGGGTCGACCGGGCAGCGGTACAGCGACGATGCATCGAGGCAGTCGTACAGCAGGGCGGCCTTCTCGGCGTTGCGGCGCGCCATCTCGGCCAAGCCGCCCTGGACCTTGAGCCACTGGAACACCAGCCCCGCGATGTAGATCGCATAGGTGGGCGGGGTGTTGAACATCGAGCCGTTGTCGGCCACCACCTTGTAGTCGAAGGCGCTCGGGCACAGCGGGTGGGCCTGGCCGAGGAGGTCTTCGCGCACGATCACCAGGGTCAGGCCCGAGGGGCCGATGTTCTTCTGCGCGCCGGCGTAGATGAGCCCGTACTTGGCGACGTCGACGGGGCGCGAGAGGATGTCGCTGGACATGTCGGCCACCAGCGGCACGCTGCCCACCTCGGGCGTGTGGCGGTACTGCACGCCGTCGATGGTCTCGTTGGAGCAGATGTGCACGTAGGCGGCGTCGGGGTCGAGCTGCCACTGCGCGCGCGGCGGGATGGCGGTGTAGCCGCTGGCCGCGGCCGTGGCCGCGACGTTGACGGCGCCGTAGCGCCGCGCCTCCTGGATGGAGCGTTGGCTCCAGTGCCCGGTGTCGACATAGTCGGCGCTGCGGCGGCCGCGCAGCAGGTTCAGCGGCACGATGGCGTTCTCGGCGATGGCGCCGCCCTGCATGAACAGGATGCGGTGGCTCGCCGGCACGGCCAGCAGTTCGCGCAGGTCGCGCTCGGCCGCGGCGGCGATGGCGGTGAACTCCTTGCCGCGGTGGCTCATCTCCATCACCGACATGCCGCTGCCGCGCCAGTCGAGCATCTCTTCGGCGGCCTGCCGCAGCACAGGCTCGGGCAGGGTGGCGGGACCGGAGCTGAAGTTGTGGACGCGTGTCATCGGGGCAGGCTCGTGAGAAGCCCTGGATTATCGGCGTCGGGGCCCGGCAGCCCGTGGCGCCGCGGCGCGGCGGTCTTGCCGAAAACAGCCGCCGGTGCGAGGATGCAGGCCGCGCGCTGCCAGGGGTGTGGCGCGCCCGGGTGGGCTGGGTCCATCCGGGCCGGCGCCGGGTCTGCCCCGCCACGGAGGGTTCCGGGATGGATGTCGATCGCAATCTCGCTGCGGCTCGTGCCGAGTCCTCGCCCTGGCCGCACCGGCCGGTGCAAGGCCTGCCGGCCAGCTTGCTGGCGCGCGAAGGCCAGACCGTGGCGGTGGTGGCGCTGATGCAGCGCGAGGGCTGGCTCAGCCGCGACCGCCGGCGCGACGTGGTCGTCGACCTGCGCGCGCAGCGCTCCTGGCCCGACGGTGTCGACACGAGCCTGCCTCGGACGGAATTGAACCAGCTCGCGCGCTTCCTCGACCCGCAGCAGCGTGCGCTCGCGTTCTGGAACCTGGTGGCGGCGCGACGCGAGCGTCGGCGCTCTGAAGCTCTGGCGGCCCACATCGTCTCGCTCGAGGCGCAACTCCTGCGGGCCTACGAGCCGGCCTGGGACGCGCTGGAGCTGGACGACGAGGCCCTGTGCCGCGCCTGCCCCCCGTGGCCGGCGATCCGGGCCCGCATCGAGGAGGAGACGTCGCGCCTGGTCCGGCGCCCGCGCGTGTCGCCCTGCATGCTCTGGCTGCCCTTGTGCGCCGACCTGGACCGCTGGCCCCGGCTCGACGACGCGCGGCGGCGCCGTGTCGCCCACGCGGTGTTCGCGCTCGCCACGGTGTGCTGGAGCGACTGGTTCGTGCACGAGGCCATGCGGCGCTGCCCCGAGCTGCAGCCCGAGCTCGGAGGGACCTGCGCCGAGTTCGGAGGCGATGCCGTGCCCGGGGCAGCCGCGGCGCCCGTGCCGCCAGTGGCCAAGGTGCCGCTGGGGCTGATCGTCGAGCGGCTCGCCGCCCTGGGCGCCGAGCTGGCCGAGCGGCCTTCCCGTGAGGCGGTCGCGGAGCTGGAGGCCTGCGCGCGCGAGGCCCGGGCCTGGGGCCTGGCTCTGCCGGACCGCGCGATGGTGGCTCGGCGCGCGCTCGGCCTGGCGGTCGAGGGCCTGCGCGGGCAGACCGACGCGCTGGCCGGCACGCCCGCGCTGGGCTGGCTCACGGTGGACGTGCGCGATCAGGTGCAGGCGCGCTGGGCGCTGGCGGCCCGGGGGCTGGACGCGCCGGGCCTGCGGCAACTGGCAGAGGACGCGACACAGGCCGGGGTGCGGATCGACGCCGCCGCGGGCCGGTGCGTCGCCGCCGCGCTGGCGCTGGAAGCGACTCGCGCGGCGCTATGCTCGGCCGAGGACGCGATCGATGCCGCGCCCACGCTGGCACGCCGGCGCGAGGCCGAGCGCGCATTCGCCGAGGCGCTGCGCCAGCGGCTGGAGGCCGAGAGTGCCGTGCCGGCGCTGGAGGACGCCTTGCTCGCCGCGTGCTCGCCCTGGGGTGAGGCCTACGACCTCGGCGCCGACTACCTTGCCCAACTGGCCCGTGCCGAGGCCGGTGCGCCCGAGTCATGTTCCGAAACTCCCGCGCAAGTGCCGCCGGAAGTTGCATCATCGGGCTTTGTCGGTCCGTCGGGGGCGGTGGCTGTGTCGGGTGGGTTGGTCGAGCTGCTGACCGGGTGAGCCCGGCGCGGTCGCCGGTGTCTGCCTCGCCCGGGCCTGCGCCGACGCCGGCTTTGCACTGACCCCGTGATCGATCCGCCCGTCCCCGCCCACCCCCAGGAGCCGGCGCCCCCATGGCGCGCGCTGCTCGACGCCGCGCCCATGGCCCTGGGTCTGGTCGATCCTGCCGACGGCCGCTTCGTCGACGTCAACGAGCCCTTGGCCCGGCTCCTCGATCGCCCCCGCGCCACCTTGGTGGGGTGCCGATGGCAGGAGCTGACCCACCCGGACGACGTCGGCAACGACGTGGAGTCGACGCGCGCCCTCGCGCGCGGCGAGTTGCAGACGCTCGACAGGATCAAGCGCTATTGCCGCCCGGACGGCACCCATGTCTGGTCGCGCGTGCGCGTCGTGCGTGCCGCACCCCCTGCGTCGGGTCGCACCCTGCACTGGGCCTGGATCGAGGAACTCGGCATTGCCGCCGAGGGCCTGCGGCAGGCGGCGGACCTGCGCCTGCGTGAATACAGCGCCCAGCTCGAGGCCGCGAGCGCTGCCAAGAGCGCCTTCCTGGCCAACATGAGCCACGAGATCCGCACCCCGCTGGGCGTGATCAGCGGCCTGGCCGACCTGCTGCGGCGCGACGCCGCAACGCCGCGTCAGGCCCGGCGCCTGAACCAGCTCTTTGACACCACGCAGCATGTGTTGGGGGTGGTCAACGACATCCTCGATCTCTCCAAGATCGAGGCCGGCGAACTGGCGCTCGCGAGCGAGGTGTTCAGCCTGGACGCCGTGGTCGACCGCGTTCGGCGCCTGTTCGGCGGCGAGGCGCGCGAGAAGGGGCTGGAGTTCAGCGTGCGACTGGATTCGAGCCTGCGATCCCTGCCGCTGCGCGGCGACCCGCTGCGCCTGTCCCAGGTGCTGATCAACCTGTGCAGCAACGCGGTCAAGTTCACCGAGCGGGGCTCGGTGGGGGTGACGATCGAGGCCCGCGGCATCCACGAGGCCGGCGTGTGGCTGCGCTGCGCCGTCGCCGACACCGGCCCGGGCGTGCCGCTCGAGCTGCGGCCGCAACTGTTCCAGCCTTTCGTCCAGAGCGATGTGACCACGGCGCGCCGCTACGGCGGCACCGGCCTGGGCCTGGCCATCGTGGAGCGGCTCGTGACGCTGATGGACGGCAGCCTGACCCTGGACAGCGAGCTGGGGCAGGGCAGCACCTTCGCCTTCGAGATCTGGCTGCCGCGCGCGAGCGGCGCGAACCTCGACGCCATCGACCCCGAGGACGGCACCGACGCCTGCCTGAGCGGCCAGCGCATCCTGTTGGCCGAGGACCACCCGCTGAGCCAGGAGATCCTGTGCGAGATGCTGGAGTCCCTGGGCTGCGAGGTGCTGATCGCCTCGGACGGGGCCGAGGCGGTGGAACTGGCCAGCGCCTGCCGCCACGACCTGATCCTGATGGACATGCAGATGCCGGGCATGGACGGGCTGGAAGCGACACGCCGCATCCGGCAGTTGCCCGCCTGTGGGCAACTGCCCATCATCGCGCTGACGGCCAACGTCCTGGTCGAGGACCGCCAGCGCTGCCTGGAGGCCGGCATGAACGACCACCTGGGCAAGCCCACCACCCAGGCGGCGCTGGCCCGGGCGATCCAGCGCTGGCTCCCGGGCCTGCCGCGCACCGCGGCCCGCCGTGGGCCGGCGCCCGCGGCGCAGGTGCCGGCCCAGACGGCCGCGGCCGAGACCGACGCTGCGCTCCTGGCGGCGCTGGCGGGGCTGCAGGGGGTGCAGGTGGACGCGGCCTGGCGCGCGTCGACGGACCGCCTGCGCTCGTACCAGGAACTGCTGGTGCGCTTCGCGCAGACCCAGGCGCACGAGGCCGAACGGGTGCGCGAACACCTGAGCGCCGGCCGGGGCGAGGCCGCGCGCCAGACCGTGCACGCGCTCGCCGGCGCGGCCGGCATGGTGGGCACGCGCGCAGTGATGGCTCGCGCACGCGCGATCGAGGAGGCGCTGCGCCTGGGGCAGGAGCCCCAGGGCTTGGTGGCCCAGGCGGCGCAGTGCCAGGCCGAGATCGAGGCCTTGGGCGCTGCGCTGGCGCGCATGGAGCCGTCGCCGGTGGCCGAGCGTTGAGGGCGCGGCCGTCGGTCGGCCCACTGCCCGGGGGTCAGTCCGGAGATCAGTCGGCCTTGATGTTCAAGGCGCGCGCGATCGCGCCGTAGCGCTGGTCGTCGTTGCGCATGAAGGTGGCCAGGACCTGGGCGTCGCCGCCCAGGGGCTCGATGCCGACGTTGAGGAACTTCTCGCGCACGTCCGGCAGCTTCAGGGCCTCGTTGACCTCCTGGTTGAGGCGGGCGATCACTGGCGCGGGCGTGCCGGTCGGGGCGAAGATGCCGTACCAGGCGTTGACCTCGACATCGCGCACGCCCTGCTCGGCGGCGGTGGGCACGTCGGGCATCAGCGCCGAGCGGCGGCTCTCGGTCACGGCCAGCGGCACCAGCTTGCCGGCGCGGATGTGGGGCAGCGCCCCGCCCAGGCCGACGAAGAGCACGCGCGTGTCGCCGGCCAGCGTGCCGGTGATCGACGGCGCCACGCCGCGGTAGGGCACGTGCGTCATGTCCACGCCTGCCGACTGCTTGAACATCTCGCCAGCGAAGTGCATGGGTGAGCCGTTGCCGGCGCTGGCATAGGGCAGCCCCGGGCTGCGCTTGACCTGCGCGACCAGGTCGCGCAGGTTGCTCACGCCCAGTGCCGGGTGCGCCACCACGGCCAGAGGCGTGGTCGCCGGGGCGATGACGGGCACCAGGTCCTTCTGCACGTCCACCCCGCCGCCGGCGCCCTTGGGCAGCACGTGCGGCGAGATGGCCATGGTGTTGGGGGTCAGCAGCAGGGTGTGGCCGTCGGGGGCCGAGCGCGCCACCGCGCCGGCGCCCACCAGCGCGCCGGCGCCGGGGCGGTTTTCCACCACCACGGCCTGGCCCAGGCGCGGTGCGAGTTTCTCGGCCAGGACGCGCGCGGCGACGTCTGGCCCGCCGCCGGGCGGGAAGGGGACGACCAGGGTGACCGTGCGGCTGGGCCAGGACTGCGCCAGCGCGGGTGCGGCGACGGCGGCTGCAGCCAGGGCGGCGAGCGTGAGCAGGGTGCGGCGGGGGCGGGAGGCGGTCATCGGGTCTCCTGGGGTGAGCGGGGTTGAAGACCGCGAACTGTAAGCAGGAATACCCTTGAAGCGCGCGCGCTCGACCCCGCGCCGATTGGGGACAAACCCGCAGACGCGCGCGGCCCGGGCGCGGGCGCCGTTGACGACAATCCAGGTTCCACCCCCGGCCACGACCGGCCACCGCGCAGGACCGCCGCCATGACCTACCTGCTCGCCCTGGACCAGGGCACCTCCAGCTCGCGCAGCATCGTCTTCGACGCGCAGGGCCGCATCGTCGCCATGGCGCAGCGCGAGTTCCGCCAGCACTACCCGCAGCCCGGCTGGGTGGAGCACGATGCCCAGGAGATCTGGGAGACCCAGCTCGCCACCGCGCGCGAGGCCCTGGCGAAGGCCGGCCTGCAGCCGCGGGAGGTGCGCGCCGTCGGCATCACCAACCAGCGCGAGACCACGGTGGTGTGGGACCGCCGCACCGGCCAGCCACTGCACCACGCCATCGTCTGGCAGGACCGCCGCGGTGAGCCGCTGTGCGCGAAGCTGCGCGAGCAGGGGCTGGACCGCGCGATCCGTGAGCGCACGGGGCTCGTGGTCGACTCCTACTTCTCGGCCACCAAGATCCGCTGGCTGCTCGACCACGTGCCCAACGCGCACGCGATGGCTGCGCGCGGCGAGCTCGCCTTCGGCACCATCGACACCTGGCTGCTGTGGAAGCTGACCGGCGGGCGCGTGCACGCCACCGACGTGAGCAACGCCGCGCGGACCATGCTCTACGACATCCGCCACCAGCGCTGGGACCACGAGCTGATGGCCGCGCTGCACGTGCCCGACGGCGTGCTGCCGCAGGTGCACCCCTCGAGTCATGTCTACGGCGAGACCGACCCGGCCCTGCTGGGCGCTGCGCTGCCCGTGGCCGGCATCGCCGGCGACCAGCAGAGCGCGCTCTTCGGCCAGGCCTGCCTGCGCGCCGGTCTGGCGAAGAACACCTACGGCACCGGCTGCTTCATGCTGATGCACACGGGCGAGCGCATGCTGCCTTCGGCCAACGGCCTGATCGCCACCAGCGCGGCGCAGCTCGCCGGCCAGCGCCCGCAGTACGCGCTCGAGGGCAGCGTGTTCATCGGCGGCGCGGTGGTGCAGTGGCTGCGCGACGGACTGCGCGCCATCCGCGCCAGCGCCGAGGTGCAGGCCCTGGCCGAGACCGTGCCCGACGCCGGCGGCGTGGTCTTCGTGCCGGCCTTCACCGGCCTGGGCGCGCCCTACTGGAACCCCGACGCGCGCGGCGCCGTCGTCGGCCTGACGCGCGGCACCACGGTGGCGCACATCGCGCGCGCGGCGCTGGAGAGCATCGCCTTCCAGAGCGCGGCGCTGCTGCGCGCGATGGAGCGCGACGCCCTGGGCGCCGGCGCCGCGCCGGTGAGCGAACTGCGCGTGGACGGCGGCGCGAGCGTGAACGACCTGCTGATGCAGTTCCAGGCCGACCTGCTGGGCCTGCCGGTGGTGCGGCCCACCTGCGTGGAGACAACGGCGCTGGGCGCTGCCTTCCTCGCCGGCCTGGCCACCGGGGTGTGGCGCGACGCCGAGGAGCTGGCCGCGCACTGGCAGGTGGACCGCCGCTTCGAGCCGCGCATGTCGCGCGACGAGGCCGGCCAGCGCCAGGCCGACTGGGACCGCGCGGTGCGCCAGACGCTGGCGGGGACGGGCGCATGACGGTCGCCCGACGGGACCAGGAGGCCGGGGCGGCGTCCCGCCCGGAGCAGGAGGCCGGGGCGGCGTCCCGCCCGGAGCAGGAGGCCGGGGCGGCGTCCCGCCCCGGGGCCCTGCTGTTCGACCTGGACGGCACGCTGCTCGACACCGCGGGCGACATTGCGCTCGCGCTCGGGCGCGCGTTCGCCGACCACGGCCATGCGGCGCCGCCGCCCGATGCCGTGCGGCGCATGATCGGCAAGGGCGCGCCTGTCCTGGTGCAGCGCGCCGTGGCGGCGCAGGCGCTCGCGCTGGATGGCGTCGGGCAGGCGGCCTTGTTGGAGCGCTTCTTCCACCACTACGGCCGGCTCCAGGAGCAGGACGAGTGCGCGGCCCAGCCCTACCCGGGCGCGCGCGAGGCCTTGCAGGCCTTGCACGCCGCGGGGCTGCCGCTGGCGGTGGTGACGAACAAGCAGCACCGCTTCGCCTGCGGCCTGCTCGAGCGCCTGGCGCTGGCGCCCTTCCTGCGTCTGGTGGTGGGCGGCGACACCTGCGAGCGCCGCAAGCCCGACCCGATGCCCTTGCTGCACGCCTGCGCCCAGCTCGGCGTGGCGCCGGCACGGGCCTGGATGGTGGGCGACTCGGTCAACGACGTGCAGGCCGCGCGCGCCGCCGGCGTGCCGGTGTACTGCGTGCCCTACGGCTACAACGAGGGCGAGGACCCGCGCGCCCTGGCCTGCGACGGGCTGCTGGAGTCGCTGGCCGAGCTGCCGGCGCGCCTGGGGCTGGCGCCGCCGCCTCGGCCGGCCCGGGACCTGGGCCCGGGTCCGGGGGCGTCACTGCCCGTGGCACACTGAAACCCATGGGACCGCTCCAAGGACTGCGCGTCGTCGAGCTCGCGAGCATCGGCCCCGGGCCGATGTGCGCCATGCTGCTGGCCGACCTGGGCGCGGACGTCGTGCGCGTGGATCGGCTCGAGCCCAGCGGGCTCGGCCTCGACCTGGACCACCGCTTCGACGTGCACGGGCGCAACCGGCGCTCGGTGGCCATCGACCTGAAGGCCGCAGCCGGCCGCGAGGCGGTGCTGCGCCTGGTCGAGCGCGCGGACGTGCTGATCGAGGGCTTCCGCCCCGGCGTGGCCGAGCGCCTGGGCCTGGGCCCGGCCGAGTGTCAGGCCCGCAACCCGCGCCTGGTCTACGGCCGCATGACCGGCTTCGGCCAGAGCGGCCCGCTGGCCCAGGCCGCCGGGCACGACCTGAACTACATCGCGCTCACCGGCGCGCTGCACGCCATCGGCCCGGCCGGCGGCGCGCCGGTGCCGCCGCTGAACCTGGTGGGCGACTACGGCGGCGGCGCGCTCTACCTCGCCTTCGGCCTGCTCGCGGCGATCTACGAGCGCCAGTCCTCCGGCCGCGGGCAGGTGGTGGACGCGGCCATGGTCGACGGCGCGGCGTCGCTGATGTCGGTCTTCAACGGCCTGCGCGCCGCAGGGGGCTGGAGCGAGCAGCGGGGCAGCAACCTGCTGGACGGCGGCGCGCCGTTCTACAGCGTCTACGAGACCGCCGACGGCCGGCACGTGGCGCTGGGGCCGCTGGAGCCCAAGTTCTTTGCCGAGTTCGCGCGCCGCGTCGGCTTGCCCGAGCATTTCGTGCGCGGCCAGCACGATCGCAGCCTCTGGCCCGAGATGCGCGCGGCCATCGCCGGCATCGTGCGCGCGCGCACGCGCGACGAGTGGTGCGCCCAGCTCGAGGGCACGGACGCCTGCTTCGCCCCGGTGCTGAGCCTGGACGAAGCGCCGTCACACCCGCATGCGCAGGCGCGCGCGAGCTACATCAAGGTCGACGGCCTGACCCAGCCCGCCCCGGCCCCGCGCTTCGACCGCAGCGTGCCCGAGATCCCCCGCCCGGCGCCGCAGACCGGCGCCCACACGGCCGAAGTCCTGGCCGAGGCCGGCTTCGATGCGGCGCAGGTGGCCGCGCTGCGCGCGGCCGGCGTGATCGGCTGACTCGTCCGCGTGCCTCCCCCGGTCTGCCCATCCTGCCCATGAACGACTTCGACCCCCTTGAAGGCGCGCGCAAGGCCGCCTCGCTGATCGTGCTGCGCGACCGCGAGGCCGGCGGCGGCTTCGAGGTGCTGATGATGCGCCGTGCCGAGCGTGACGGCGATTTCCGCAGCGGTGCGGCCGTCTTTCCCGGCGGGGCGCTGGACGCCGCCGATGCGCAGGCGCACGGCCACGTGCTCGGCTGGACCGATGCCCAGGCAAGCACGCGCATGCGCCTGCCCGCGGGCGGGCTGGACTACCTGGTGGCCGCGGCGCGCGAGTGCTTCGAGGAGGCCGGTCTGTTGTTCGTCACCCCGCTGGACGAACCCCGGCTGGCGACGGCGCACGCGCAGTGGCGCGTGCCCATGCAGCAGGGGCAGCGCACGGTCTCGGAGCTGTGCGCCCACCTGGGCGTGCGCATCGACCTGCGCGACTGGCACTGCTGGAGCCACTGGCTGACGCCGCCCGGGCACCCCAAGCGCTTCGACACTCGCTTCTTCGTCGCACGCGCGCCCGCCGGCCAGCAGGCCGAGCCCGACCTGGGCGAGGCGCTGGAACTGCTGTGGCTCACGCCGGCGCAGGCGCTGGACCGCGCCCTGGGCCTGACGCTGCTGCCGGTGACGCGGCGCACGCTGCAGCAGCTCGGCGCCTTCGGCAGTGTGCAGGCCGTCCTGGACCACGCCGCCGCGCTTGCCGAGTACCCGATGACGATGCCGCGGCGGGCGCAGAACGCCCAGGGCGCGCTGCGCATCGTGCTGCCCGACGAGCACGCCTATGCCGAGGTCGCCCGCCTCGACCCGCGCGGCCAGTGGGGCGCGCTGTGCGAGATCGTGCCCGGCCGCGCCGTCCGGCTGTCCGAGAACGTGATCCGCGTGACCGCGCCCAACCCGGGCGTGATGACGGGCCCGGGCACTAACACCTATCTCGTCGGCGACACGGTCCGGGGCCGCTGGACGGTGATCGACCCCGGCCCGGCCGACCCCGAGCACCTGCGCGCCCTGCAGGCGGCGGCGCCGGGGCAGATCGAGCGCATCCTGGTGACGCACACGCACAAGGACCACTCGCCCGGCGCGGCGGCGCTCGCGCGCGCCACCGGCGCGCCGGTGCTCGGGCGCCGCGCGCTGCACCCGCAGGGCCAGGACGAGAGCTTCGAGCCGCAGCGCGAGGTAGCCGACGGCGATGTCTTCCCGGTGGGCGAGGGGCTGGTGCTGGAGGCTGTCCACACGCCCGGGCACGCGTCGAACCACCTGTGCTTCCTGCTGCCCCACGAGCGGCTGCTGTTCACCGGCGACCATGTCATGCAGGGCAGCACGGTGGTGATCAACCCGCCCGACGGCGACATGGCTGCCTACCTGGACGCGCTGCGCGCCCTGCTGGAACGGCCCCTGGACTGGCTGGCGCCCGGGCACGGTTTCCTGGTGGCGCAGCCGCGGGCGGTGATCGAGGCGCTGATCCGCCACCGGCTGGCGCGCGAGGCCCGCGTGCTCGAGGCGATGCAGGCCCTGGCCCCGGCGCCCATCGACACGCTGCTGCCGCGCGTCTACGCCGACGTGCCGCCGGCGCTGCACCCGATGGCGCGGCGCTCACTGCTGGCGCACCTGCTCAAGCTGCAGGGCGACGGTATCGCCGCCGTGCGGGGCGAGACCTGGGCCCTGGTTCAGGCCGGCGCGGGCGTCCAGCGCCCGTCGACCAGCAGTTCGTAGGGCCGGAACTGGATCTTGTAGGCCATCTTCGGGCTGTCGTCGATCCAGTAGCCGAGGTAGACGTGGGGCAGCTTGAGCTGCCGCGTCTGCTCGATCTGCCACAGCACGCCGTAAGTGCCGTAGCTGGCGCCCGCCTCGGGTTCGTAGAAGGTGTAGACCGCCGAGAGCCCGTCGTTGAGCACGTCGAGGATGGACACCATCTTCAGCGCGCCAGGCGTGCCGTTCGGGCCTGGCGGCTCGCGGTACTCGACCAGCCGTGAGTTGACCCGGCTCTGCAGCAGGAACTGGGTGTATTGGTCGATGCTGTCCTGGTCCATGCCGCCGCCGGCATGGCGGCCGGCTTGGTAGCGCAGGTAGAGCTGGTAATGCTCGGGCACGAAGCCCAGGCGCAGCACGCGCGCCTGCAGGTTCTGGTGCGTCTTCCAGGCGCGACGCTGGCTGCGCGTGGGCTGGAAGCCGGCCACGGGCACGCGCAACGGCACGCAGGCCTTGCAGCCGTCGCAGTAGGGCCGGTAGGTGAACATGCCGCTGCGGCGGAAGCCGTTGGCCACCAGGCCGGAGTAGACGTCGGCGTTGATCAGGTGGCTGGGCGTGGCGACCTGCGAGCGCGCCTGGCGCCCGGGCAGGTAGCTGCAGGGGTAGGGGGCCGTCGCATAGAACTGCAGCGACGAGAGCGGAAGTTCCTTGGGATGCGTCACGCGGGTGTCCGGGGCGGCTCGCCGGGCTGCCCGGCGGCGTCAGCGTCCAGGCCGAGATGGGCCCAATGCGCCGGATGATAGGTCCATTCGGCGATGTCGGGCGCGGCCGTGGCGCGCTGCAGGTGCTGCTCGAAGTCCTGGCGCGTCCACTCGCGAGCGCCCAGGCTGGCGAGGTGGCGCGTGTTCTGCTGGCAGTCGACGAGCCCGACGCCGTGCGCGCGGCAGAAGGCCACCAGCGCCGCCAGCGCGATCTTCGAGGCGTCGGTGCGGTGGGCGAACATGGACTCGCCGTACACCATGCGGCCGATGGCCACGCAGTACAGCCCGCCGCACAACTGCCCGTCGATCCAGGTCTCGACGCTGTGCACGCGCCCCTGCCGGTGCCAGGCGGCGTAGGCGCGCACCATGGCGGGCACGATCCAGGTGCCGTCCTGGCCCTCGCGCGGGGCGCGCGCGCAGGCCTCGATGACGCGCGGGGTGTCGCCGTCGATGCGGATCTCGCAGCCCGGCGTGGCGGCGAAGCGGCGCAGGGTCTTGCGCAGCGAGCGCGAGAGCTTGAATTCGGCCACCGGCAGCACCATGCGCGGGTCGGGCGACCACCACAGCACCGGCTGCCCGGTGCTGTACCAGGGGAAGATGCCGCGCCGGTAGGCCTCTTCCAGCCGGGACGAGGACAGCGCGCGCGTGGCGGCGAGCAGGCCCGGGGCCTCGCTGCCGGCGCCGAGGGCCTGGCGGGTGCTGGGCAGGGGTTCGGATTCCTCGATCCAGGCGATCATGCGCGGCGCGGGCAGGGTGGGCGGCGGGTGGCCGCGCCGGGGTGGACACGACCGAGGCGCTAATGATCCTCGATCCGCACCCGAGTATCCTCTGCCAACGCGCCGGTTTCGGGGTCTATCCAGTCGCCCAGGCCGAGCACGCGCTCGGTCTCCTGCAGCGTCTGCCCGGCGTCGGGCCCCGCGTCGCTGGCCTCCATGTCGGACAGCACGGCCTCGACGCTGTCGAAGGGGCCGAACTGCTGGTGCCCGTCGGGGGCGGTCCAGTACCAGCCGTCGGGATGCTCGACCACGCGCGACAGGCGCTCTTCGTCGGTGGGCGCGGCGCTGCCGGGCTCGTTCTCGAATGCGGGCAGGCGTGGCGGGACGGCGTGTTTCTTCTTCATCGCGGGCACCCGGCGGACGGGGCCGCGTCGCCGGAGCCGGAGGGCGCCTCGGCCCCGGCCCCGGCTTCGGCTTCGGTCTCCACCCCGATCTCGGCCTGCGGCAGCCCCGGTAGGCCTCGGGGCGGCGCTGGCTCGTGGCGCTTGACCTCGCCGCGGCGGCGCTGCTGGAAGTCCTCGAGCTGGCGCGTCATGGCCTCGAAGGCCTCGCGCGCGGCGACGTGGAAATCGGTGTCGTGCCGGCGGTTGACGGTGAGCTCGTGGCCGGGCAGGCGCACCTCGATGCGCACCGCCACCGGCCGGCCCAGGCGGTGGTGCTTCTGCGTTTCCTCGACGACGACGCGGCAGGACATGAGCTGCGGACAGAAGCGCTCGAGCTGGGCCGCGCGCTCGCGCAGGTGCGACTCGGCACCCGGCCAGGGGTCGAGCTGATGGAAGACGATCTGGACGGGCAACTGCATGGGGCACCACCGGCAGGGTCACGGGAGGGCGTTCAGTCTGTGCGCCAGCCGTTGCGTCGGGTTGAGGGCGCGCACTGCCGTGGCACGGGCCGCGGAAGGGCTGGGGGAAGAACGGGGAGGGCCGGCGTGCCGCCGGACCAGGCGTGCGGTCAGAGCTCGGGGCGGCGCAGGCGCACGGCCATCACGAGCTGGTTGCGCAGCGCCTCGAGCAGGCTCAGGTGGCGCGGCCCGACGACCAGGCTGCGGGCCTCCTGGCGGTCCCCGTAGACGAGGCCGACGACGCGGCCCGAGACTTTCAACGGCAGCACCAGGAAGGTGGCCGCGCCCAGGCGCTCGGCATACCAGTCGGGCAGGCGGCGCGCGATCACCTCCTCGGCGCTGTCGGAGATGAGCGTGTCGCGGCCCTGGGTGCACAGCACGCTGAACAAGTCGGCACTGCGCCCCATCGGCACGTGGAAGGCGGCGCAGGCGGCCTGGCCACCGCGGCCGGCGCCCACGACCCCGCGCAGGGCGCCGCGCGGGTCGCGCAGGCAGATGACGACGCGCTGCACGCCCAGGGCGCGGACGAGTTCGTCGGCCACGTCCTGCATCACCGGCTGCAGCGCGTCCTCCGACAGGGCGAGCCGGCTGGCGCGGGCCAGCGCGTCGGCCAGGGCATCGGTGAGACGGCGGTCCTCGGCCGGGTCCAGCGCCGGCGCCTTCGACCCGCCGGCGCCCAGGGCGCCGGTCTTGGGCCGGCGGCGTGTGCGCCGGCTGCGCGGTCGCCCGGCCGGGGCGAGGAGTTCGCCGAGGCTGCGCCAGCTCGCCAGGGCCTTGCCGGCCAGATCCGGAAGCCCGGGCAGGTCCAGGCCCAGCGGGACCCCCAGGGCCCTGCCGAAGCCCTGCAGCCGGGCGCCGACCTCGGGTTCCGCATCGCGCGACGAGGGGCTGGCGTCCATCTCGTGCAACTGGGCCGAGAGGTCGGCGGCGCCGGTGCACAGCACGCGCAGGTAGTCCTCGTCGGGCGCGGGCCGGTCCCGGCGCGCGGGGTACAGGCGGCGCATCTCCTGGTGCACCGACTCCGGCCAGCCCCAGTCTCGCGCCACCTCGATGGCCAGGTCCTCGAGCGTCAGGCCCAGGTGCTGGCGCGCGGCGGCGCATTGCGCTTCGTGGGCGTCGGCGCCGAGACCGTCCTGGTCGCGCTGTTCCAGCAGCTCGGCGGTGCGGTCCTCGATCGCCCGGTCGGCCTCGGGCAGGTGGATCGCCACCAGCAGCAGACCCAGGTCGAGGAAGAGGGCGCTCAGATAGGCGCGTTCGCGGCGGGCGGGGTCCTGGCACAGCTCGCGCGCGACCAGCGCAGCCAGCAGGGAGCGGCTCATCAGCTCGCGCACATGGGCCGTGTCCACGCCCATCGGCAGGCGCTCGAACATCAGCAGCGAGGCTGCCAGCATCGCCACCGCCTGCAGGCCCAGCAGCGAGACGGCGCGCTCGATGCTGTCGATGCGGCCGGCGCCGGCGATCCCGTAGTAGGCGGCATTGACGAGACGCAGCACCTTGCCGGCCAGGGCCACGTCGGTCAGCACGGTCTCGCTCAGCACGCGCAGGTGGGCATCGTCGGACTGGGCGATGCGCTGGATCGACCGCATCGACTCCTTCAAGGTCGGGAAGTCGGGCTCGGCGCGGATGCGCTGCAGCAAAGCCTGCAAGGTCTGCTCGCGCAGGGCCGCCGCCCCGGCGGGGGCGGTCTGGGGCATGGCGCCGCGCAGGCTCATGCCTTGCCCCGCAGGCGCATGGCCAGCAGCAACTGGTTGCGCAGCGTGCCCATCTGCCCGAGCAGCTGCTCATCCAGGTGCAGCGAGCCCGGCTCCACCGCGTCCGCATACAGCAGGCCCACGACGCGGCGGCCCGCGACCATGGGCAGCAGCACGAAGGTGCCCGCGGCCACATGCTCCTTGAACCACCCGGGCAGGTGGGCGCTGACCGTGGGCTGCGAGGCATCGGAGATGAAGGTGTCGCGGCTGTGCTCGCACAGCAGCGCGAACAGGTCCTGCCGGGAGCCCGGGTTGACGACGAAGTGCTGGACGACGGCCGCGGAGACCGGGCCGGCGGCGAAGCGCGCCCGCAGGGTGCCGTTGATCGTGCGCAGGCACAAGGCGGTCTGCCGCAACCGCAGGGCCCGGCGCAGGTCTTCGAGCACGGTGTTGCTCAGTTCCTGGAGCGCGGTCTCGGACAGCGCCAGCGCGCTGGCCCGCGCGAGCGCAGAGGTCAGGGCCGTCCCCCCGTCGGAAGCTTCGGCAGGTTCGGGAGGTTCGGCAGGTTCGGCGGGCTTGCCGGACTCCGCAGTCACGGCAGCCTCCGCAGCCTCTGAAGGCTGGACGGGTGAATCGCCGATGCCTGGCGTGAGGCTGCTCGCGGGGGCGGGTGCCGGCGCGGCCGTGGCGCCGGCCAGTGCCGGCCCGGGTGCGGGAGGTGACGGCGCTCGGGGCGGCGTCTGCCCTACCACGCGCAGCCGGGGGCGGCGTTGCGGCAGGGCCGACTCCACGCCGAGCATGCCCGCGAGCGTCTGCCATTGTCCGAGGGCGCGCTCCACCGATTCCTGCAGCGATGTGCCCCCCACCGACAGGGCGGGGCCCATCGACTCGGCGAAGCGCTCGACACAGGTAGTGCGGGCAGCGGCCTGCTCCTCGGACGACTCGCCAGGCCCGAGCCGGTGCAGCATCGCCGACAGATCGGTGGCGCCGGTGGCCAGCACGCGCAGGTAGTCGTCGTCGGGCACAGGCCGGTCGGGCCGGCTGGGGTAGAGCCGGCGCAACTGCCCGCGCAGGCTCTCGGGCCAGCCCCATTGCGCGGCAATCTCGGAGCCCAGGTCCTCGACCGACAGACCCAGCAGCCCGGCCGAGACGCGCAGCCGCTCGGCATGCGCTCCGGGGCCGGCGAGCGTGTGGCTGCCGGCGCCTGCAGGGCTGCCCAGCGCCTCGTCGAGGGCCTGCGCTGCCTCGGGGAAATGCAGCGACAGCAGCATCTGCCCGAGGTTCATGTACAGCGCGGTGAGGTAGCTGTTCTCCAGGTGCCGGCCGCTGTGGCAAAGCTCCTGCGCCAGCAGCCCGGCGAGCAGCGCGTGGCTGAAGTCGGCGCGCACACGGGCGCCGTCGACGCCCTGGGGCAGCCGCTCGAACAGGATGAGCGACACCGTCATCATGCCGACGGCCTGGTAGCCCACGAGCGACAGGGCGCGCTCGATGCTCGTGATCGTCCCCGCCCCGACCGAGCGGTAGCACGCGGCGTTGATGAGGCGCAGCAGCCGGGCTGTCAGCCCCACGTCCTTGAGCACGCCCTCGGTCAGGGCCCGGCGGTGCGAGAGCTCCGAGCGGACGATGCGCTGGATCTCGCCCACCGACTGGCTCAGGCTCGGGAACTCCGGCCGCGAGCAGATGCGGGCCATGAGCTCGGCCAGCGCGCGCTGGCGCGCCGCCTCGGCGGCGGTGGCGACGGCGCTGTTCAGCCCGGGCGCCGACCCGGCTTCAGGGGCAGGCGCCGGCGTGGGCGGCGGGGATGGCGGGGCGGGCACGGCGGCGGGCGCAACACAGGGTTACACCTGCAATGTGCCACGTAGCGGCCCCGCCAGTCACGCGGAAAAAGAGTCCGGTCACCGTGACCAGGCGAACCAGGCCAGCACCAGGCCGACCAGGACGGCTCCGAAGAGCCAACGCCCCCAGGGCAGCGGCCGGTCTGCGTAGGGGTCGCTCAGCGCGCGCTGCGCGCCGGGGGGCAGGGTGGCCAGGTGCGTGAGCGCGCTGCCGAAGGGGATGTTGATGCGGGCGCGGATGTTGACGGCCCAGCCGTTGGCGTCCAGCAGCGGGCCGAGGTTGCGCTGGCGCAGTTTGAACCAGGCCAGAAGCATCGACGGGCCCGAGATCAGCAGCATCACGCCGGCGATCACGAGCGGCATCTTCCACACCGGCAGCGCGAGGAAGCCGCTGACGATGGCGGCAAGGGCGGTGCCCAAGGCGCCCAGCGCGAGCCCGAGCGCGGCGAAGATGCCGGCGAACTTGGCGATGTCGAAGGGCTGCGCGCCCCCGGCGGCCGGCGCGGGCGCCGGGGCGGTGACGGCCTTGCCCGTCTGTGCGATACCTGCGGCGGCCTTGCCGTCGACGGCCTTGTCCTGCTCGGCAGCGAACTTCTGGACCTGGTCCGACACCATCTTCGCGATGCGCTTGTACGGCATCCAGAAGGCCTGGCGCACGCTGATCGGGTTGGTCACGATCTTCGTCACGCTCGCGTGCCAGTCCCGGCCCTGGCGGTCGTAGAAGACGCCGTTGCGGCCGGGGACCATCATGTCGTCGACGTCGCCGCCGGTCATGGCCGCGACGATGGTCATCGGCGCCTCGCCCTGGCGCGTGCACTGGCAGTAGACGAGGAAGGTGCCCGACAGCGGCGCCAGCGCCGCGTGCCGCCCCATGTCGGCCACGCGCAGGCACAGCTCGCAGCTGCGCTGGTCCATGTACAGCGTGCCGGCCTGGAAGATGGCCAGGCGCTCGGGGGCGTAGAAGTCCGCCAGGTTGACGAAGTTGCGCAGCAGCGTCACCAGGTCGCGCCGCAGGCGCACCAGGCGCTCGAGCGCGTCGACGTGGGCGGCCGCGGCGGCCGCGGCGAGGTCGCGCTCGATCAGCGCCCGCAGCCCGGCGGCCACGGCGGGCTCGAGCACCGCCTGCAACTGGGCGGGCGCGAGCGCCGTCACCGGGGTGGCGGGCTGGGCGGCGCTCCACTGCCGCCAGGCCTCGAGGCGGGCGCAGACGTCCTGCCAATGTGCCTCGGACAGCGCGTCCAAGGGGCCGAGCAGGGGCGTGACGACGAGCTCTCGAAGCTGCGCGATGCGCGCCTCCCAGGCCGGGTTCAGGCCCGCGCGCAGCGGCAGCGCGGCGCCGGCACTCACCTGCGCCAGCGGCAGCGCGGCGATGCCGGCGTCGGCGGCGGCGAGCGTCTGCGCCGACAGGCCGGCGTAGGCGGCCTCGGCCGGGTTCAGCGCGACCGCGGCGCGCGCGTCGTAGGCGGCCAGACGGCAGCGTGTGAACCAGTCGTCGACCTTGGCGCGCACGGCATCGACGGCCGCCACCGCGGCCGCGGTGGCCTCGCCGAGGGCGGGCACGGCGCTGCCGGGCTGGGTGGCCTGGGCCTGCCAGTCGAGCACGGCGCGCGCATCGGCCAGAAAGGTGTCGAGCCGGGCGGCGTCGATGCCGGGCCGGCCGCTGCGGTCGGTGACGGGGCCCAGCGCCCCGGTGATGAAGGCGATGGCGTCGGCGAGCGCAGGGTCCTCGCTCATCTCCGCGGGCACGATGCCGTCGCCATTGGGGTGGTGGGGTTCGAACAGGCGCGCGGGGTCGGCCAGGTCGGCCATGGCGACGGCGCCGGCCTCGGGCTTGCCGAGCATGGCCAGCACCTCGCGCGCGGTGGCGAGCAGGCGCACGCCATCCTCGTGCCCGGTGGCGATGGCCTCGAGCGGCAGTTCGTCACCGGGCGTGAACAGGATCTGCGGGTCGGCCAGCATGCGGCAGGCCCAGTCCACGGCGTCCAGCACCTCGGTGGCACCCACCCGGCCCTCGCCGCCGGTGTCGATCAGCTTCAGCGTGCGCGCGTCGAACTCCAGGCCCTCCACGGGGCAGGCCAGCACGGCCCAGAGCTTCTGGTCCAGCGTGCGCAGGTGGCGCAGGTCGGCAGCGCTGTCCAGGCGCACCTGGTCGAAGCCGCCGCTGCGGAAGAACTGCCAGCGGTGGGCGCCGGCGGAAGCGGAGGTGTCAGCGGTCATGGAACACCCGGGTTCAACGGTAGATGAGGTCGCGCAGGAACAAGCTGATCTGGGGCACGAAGGTGATGACCGTCAGGCAGGCGACGACGACGCCCACGTAGGGCAGGATCGGCAGGACGATGCGGTCGTAGGAGATGCGCGCCACGGTGCAGGCCGCGAAGAGGTTCACGCCGAAGGGGGGCGTGATCATGCCCAGCGCGAGGTTGACGACCATGATGATGCCGAAGTGCACCGGGTCGACGCCGAACTGGATGGCCACCGGCACGAGGATGGGCGCGAGCACGACGATGGCCGCGCCGGTCTCGATGAACATGCCCACGAGGAAGAGGAAGAGGTTGACGCCGACGAGGAACAGGATGGGTCCGTCCAGGTGCGTGGCCACCCAGTTGCCGAAGGCGGCCGGCACGCCGGCGCGCGTGATCAGGAAGGCGAACAGCCCCGCCGCTGCGATGATGACCATGATCACGGTGGTGGAGACGACCGTGCGCTGCAGCGCTCGCCACAGGTCGGGCAGCCGGATGCGGCGGTAGACGAACATGCCCACGATCAGGGCGTAGAAGACGGCCACCACCGAGGCTTCGGTGGGGGTGAAGATGCCACCGTAGATGCCGCCGAGCACGATCACCGGCATCAGCAGCGCCAGGCTGGCCTGGCGCAGCGCCATGGTGAGCTCGAGACGGCCTTCGCCGTCGCGCTTGCCGTGGCCCGTGAGCTTGCACCACACGAAGACGAACAGGGTGAGCGCCCCGCCGATCAGCAGCCCGGGGCCGAAGCCGGCGATGAAGAGCTCGCCGATGGACACCTCGGCGGCCACGCCGTAGAGGATCAGCGGGATCGACGGCGGGATGATGACGCCTAGCTCGGCGGAGGTGGCCTGCAGCGCGGCGGCGCGCGGCACCGGGTAGCCCACCTTGACCATGGCCGGGATCAGGATCGCGCCGATGGCGAAGGTGGTGGCCACGCTCGAGCCCGAAACCGCGGCGAAGATCATGCAGGTGAGCACGCAGCTCATGGCCAGGCCGCCCTGGACGCCGCCCACCAGCGCGCGCGCGAAGTTGACCAGGCGCTCGGAAATGCCGCCGGCCTCCATCAGGTTGCCTGAGAGTATGAAGAAGGGGATGGCCGCCAGCGGGAACTTGTCGATCGTGACGAACAGCTGCTGCGCCGTCACGAGCATCGGCATGTTGGAGAAGAAGGTGACGCCGGCCATCGACGCCAGGCCGATGGCAACGGCCACGGGCACGCTCAGCGCGAGCAGCGCAAGGAAGACGGTGAAGACGGCGGTGGTCATGGCAGGACGGCCTGGCGGGGCGCGAGGAGGCAAGGCTTCGAGCTCATTGCTGCGCCTCCAGTTCGCCGCGCTTCGGGTCGAGGTAGTTGGCGATGACACCGAGGATGCCGAAGGTCGCGCCGATGGGCACGGCCGCATAGGCCCAGGAGATCGAGATCTCGAGCCCGGCGAGGTTCTGGAAGCGCACCCGGTGGACGACATCCCAGCCGAACCAGACCACGACGGCGAGGAAGAGCAGAGTGGACCCGGTGATCAGCGCCTGCAACAGCTTCAGGTAGGGCGTGCCCGAGGCGATGCGGTAGAGCAGGTCCACCGACAGCAGCGCGCCGCCGCGCAGGGCCGCGGCCAGTCCGAGGTAGACGCTCCAGATGATCATGGTGCGGGTGAGCACCTCGGTCCAGTCCGAGGGCTGCTCGAGGACGAAGCGCGTGATGATCTGGAACAGCCCTGCGAGCGCGGCCACCGCGAGCGCGAGGCAGGCCGCCGCCATGACGGCGCGCCCGATGACGCGGTCGGCGGCGAGGACGAGGTCACGCACGGTCCGGCTCCTTCGCGAGTCGGACGGTCTGCCCTGCGCAGACCGTCGGGTTCGAAAGCGCCCCGGCCCGGCCGCACCACGGCGGTCGGGCCGGGAACCGCATCACTTCGCGTTGCGGATGGCGTCGATGTTGGCCTGGCCGAAGCGCTTGCCGAACTCGGCGTAGGCCGGCTTGAGCGCGTCCTGGAAGGCGACCTTCTCGGCGTTGCTCAACGTGCGGATCTGCATGCCGGCCGTGCGCAGTTGTTCGATGCCCACGCGCTCGAGCTCCTGCACCCGGGCGCGCGTGACCTGCACGCCTTCGCGCGCGATCTGCATGATCGTCTTGCGGTCGGCCTCGGACATCTTGTTGTAGGCCGCGGGCGACATCAGCACGAGCGCCGGGGAGTACAGGTGGCCGGTCAGCGTGAGGTGCTTCTGCACCTGGTTCAGCTTGGCCGAGACGATGACGCCGATCGGGTTCTCCTGGCCATCGACCGTGCCGGTCTGCAGCGCGTTGAACACTTCGGGGAAGGCCATCGGCGTGGGCAGCACGCCGATGGTGCGGAAGGCCTGCATGTGGACCTGATTCTCCATGGTACGGACCTTCAGGCCCTTGGCGTCAGCCGGGGTGGCCACCTCGCGACGGTTGTTGGTCATGTGCCGGAAGCCGTTCTCGGACCAGGCCATGCAGATCAGACCCTTGGCCGGGCACTTTTCGAGGATGGCCTGGCCGATCGGGCCGTCGAGCACCCCGCGTGCGTGGGTGTAGTCACGGAACAGGAAGGGGATGTCGGTGATCAGCGTGTCGGGCACGAAGTTGCCGACCGGGCCGGTGGAGGTGATGACCACGTCGATCGTGCCGAGTTGGGCGCCCTCGGTCATCTCACGCTCGCCGCCGAGCTGGAAGTTGGGGAAGAGCTCGATCTTGTAGCGCCCCCCCATGCGCTCGGCCACGAGCTTCTGCATGTGCGCGGCGCCGACGCCGTAGTGCGCGTCCACCTGCAGCCCGAAGCCCATCTTGAGCACGGTCTGGGCCTGGGCGGCCACCGACACGGCGGCGCAGGCGGCGGCGAGGACGAATGGCTTGAAGAAACGCGCGAGACCGAGAGTCATCATGACAACCTCCAGAAGGTGGAAAAGGCGGTGCGGGTGTGATCGAATCCGCGGCGACGCTGCCGAAGACCGCCGAAGTCGGCGCTGGCGGAATGTAGTCGCCCAGCGGCCGCAGTCGAATCAGAGAAAACCCCTTGGAGACCCCTCGCCGTGCAGCCCAACCTTGTCAAGCCCCCCGTCCTGGCCCGCGACACCGTCGTCGGCGCGATGACCTTCGAGTTCTTCTCGCCCGGCATGTCGGCCATCCTCGCCAACGCGGGCTGCCGGTTCGTGATCTACGACATGGAGCACACGGGGCTGGGCTTCGAGACGCTGAAGTGGCTGTTCTCGACTTGCCGCGGTCTGCCGATCGAACCCATGGTGCGGGTGCCGCGCGGCGAGTACACCTGGCTCGCGCGCGCGCTCGACCTGGGGGCGCGGGGCGTGATGATCCCGATGGTGGAGTCGGCCGCGCAGGCGCGCGCCATCGTCGAGGCCTGCCGCTATCCGCCGCACGGCCGGCGCGGCGCGGGCTTCGGCTTCGCCCAGTGCGACTACCGGGGCGGCGACGTCGGGCAGAAGATGCGCGTCTTCAACGAGCGCACGCTCGTGATCGCGCAGATCGAGACCGAGCGCGGGCTGGCCGACGTGGAGGCGATCGCGCAGGTCGACGGCATCGACGTGCTGTGGGTGGGGCACTTCGACCTGTCCAACTTCATGGGCCTGCCGGCGCAGTTCGACGACCCGCGCTTCGACGCGGCGATGCGCCATGTGGCCGAGGTCGCGCGCCGCCACGGCAAGGCTGCCGGCTTCATGGCCACCGACCGGCGCTGGATCGACCGCGTCAAGGCCATGGGCTACACGATGATCGCGGTGGGCACCGATGTGGGCCTGTTGGCCGACGCGACGCGCGCCCTGGTCGAACATGCGAGTGCCTCCGCCTGAACCTTGACGAGGAGACCCCGATGACCTTCAAGCTCGGATTGACGAGTGACCTGCTCGACGCGCGCGGCGAGCCCACCTTCGGCCGCGGGCCGCTGGAGCTGCTGGACCGCGACCCGGGGATCGAGTGGGAGTACCTGCCCGGACCGATCGACGAGATCACGCCCGACATCGCCGCGCGCTACGACGGCCTGTACGTGAACACGCAGCGGGTGACGGCCGCCAGCGTCGCGCGCGCCGACTGCCGCGTGCGCATCGTCGGGCGCCACGGCGTGGGTTACGACGCGGTGGACGTGCCGGCGCTGGCCGCGCGCGGCGTGATCGTCACCAACACGCCGGTGGCCGTGCGCCGCCCGGTGGCGGTGGCGGTGCTGACCTTCGTCTTCGCGCTGGCCGGACGCATGTTCACGAAGGACCGGCTCACGCGCGAGGGACGCTGGGGCGAGCGCGGCAACCACATGGGCCTGGGCCTGACGACGCGCACGCTGGGCATCATCGGCGCCGGCGGCATCGGGCGCGAGCTGCTTGCGCTCGCCCGCCCCTTCGGCTGGCGCATGCTCGCGGCCGACCCCTACGCCGACCCGGCCGCCGTGCGGGCGCTCGGTGCCGAGCTGCTGCCGCTGGAGGAGATGCTGCCGCAGGCCGATTTCGTGGTCGCGACCTGCCTGCTCAATGCCGAGACGCGCCACCTGATGAACGCGCGCCGCTTCGCGCTGATGAAGCGCGAGGCCTACTTCGTGAACATGGCGCGCGGCCCGGTGGCTGACGAGGCGGCCCTGATCGAGGCCCTGCGCTCGGGCACGATCGCCGGCGCCGGCATCGACGTCTTCGAGCAGGAGCCGGTGGACCCGGCCAACCCGCTGCTGGCGATGGACAACGTGATCGTGGCGCCGCACGCGCTGTGCTGGACCGACGAATGCTTCGACGCCATCGCGCGCGAGGGCCTGGGCTGCATGGTGGACTTCGCCCACGGGCGCACGCCGAAGTCGGTGGTGCGGCCGGGGTGAGGGCGGGCGGCGGGGCTCAGCCCCGCGCGCCGTTCGCGGCGCGGTGCGGCGTCCTCGCCGCGGGGCGCGCGGTTCAGCGCCCGCGTCGCAGCCGCCGCCAGACCACTGGCGCCACCAGCAGCAGCGCCGCGATGGCCAGCAGCGTGGCCGACAGCGGGCGCGTGACGAAGGTGGACCACTCGCCCTGGCTGATCGTCAGCGCCTGGCGCATCGACTGCTCGGCCATGGGCGCCAGGATCAGGCCGACGATCAGCGGCGCGGCCGGAAAGCCGAAGCGCCGCATCAGGTAGCCGACCCCGCCGAAGAAGAACAGCATGCCCACGTCGAAGACCGAGTTGCCGGCACCGTAGACGCCGCCGATCGAGATGACGATGATGCCGGCGTACAGCCAGGGCGGCGGGATCTTCAGCAGCCGCACCCACAGCCCGATCAGCGGCAGGTTGAGCACGAGCAGGATCACGTTGCCGATGTAGAGGCTGGCGATCAGCGTCCACACCAGCCCGCCCTGCTGAGAGAACAGCTGCGGCCCGGCCTGGATGCCGTAGCCCTCGAAGGCCGAGAGCATGATGGCCGCGGTGGCCGAGGTGGGGATGCCCAGCGTCAGCAGCGGCATCAGCACGCCGGCGGCGGCGGCGTTGTTGGCCGCCTCCGGCCCGGCCACGCCCTCGATCGCGCCGTGGCCGAACTCCTCGGGGTGGCGCGAGAGCTTGCGCTCGGTGTAGTAGGACAGCAGCGTGGGCAGCTCGGCGCCGCCGGCGGGCATGGCGCCGATCGGGAAGCCGAACAGCGCGCCGCGGATCCAGGCCTTCCACGAGCGCGCCCAGTCGGCGGCGCTCAGCCACAGGCGGCCGGTGACCTTCATGACCTCACCGCCGCGCGCCTCGCGCCCCTGCCAGGCCAGGTACAGCGCCTCGCCGACGGCGAACAGGCCGACGACGGCCACCGTGACCTCGATGCCGTCCAGCAGCTCGGCGTTGCCGAAGGTGAAGCGCGGCTGGCCGGTCTGCAGGTCGATGCCCACCAGCCCGAAGAGCAGCCCGGCGCCCAGGCTGATCATGCCGCGCAGCACCGAATTGCCCAGCACCGCCGAGACGGCCACCAGTGCCAGCACCATCAGGCAGAAGTACTCGGCCGGGCCGAAGGCGAGCGCGGCCTCCACCACCCAGGGCGCGACGAAGGTCAGCGCGAGGGTGCCGATCGTGCCGGCCACGAAGCTGCCGATGGCCGCGGTGGCCAGCGCCGGCCCGGCACGGCCGCGCCGCGCCATCTTGTTGCCCTCGAGCGCGGTGACCACGGCCGCGGACTCGCCAGGGGTGTTGAGCAGGATGGACGTCGTGGAGCCGCCGTAGGCGGCACCGTAGTAGATGCCGGCGAACATGACGAACATGCTCGTGGCCGGCACGTGGTAGGTCAGCGGCAGCAGCAGCGCGATCGTCAGCGCCGGGCCGATGCCCGGCAGCACGCCCACCAGGGTGCCGAGGAAGCAGCCGACGAAGCCCCACAACAGCGTCGTGGGTTGCAGCGCCTGGCTGAAGCCGTTCAGGAGCGCGCCGAAGGTGTCCATGCCCGCGCGGCCCTCTTCACGCAGCGGCGCCGGGCCAGCGCAAGGCCGGGCCGAGGCCCACGCCGAGCCAGAGCGCGAAGACGAGCCAGAAGATGAGGGCCACGCTGCCGCAGACCGCCGCCGAGCGCCAGCCCAGCGGCGCGTCGAAGGCGCGCGCCACACCCATGCCGCACAGCGCCGCGGGCACGACGAAGCCGATCCAGCCGACCAGCAGCCCGAAAGCCAGGCCGCCGCCGAGCAGGCTGAGCAGCCGGGCGCGGGCGCCGGGCAGGGGCTCCTGGCCGGGGGTGAGGCTCTCGTCGGTCTGGCGTCCGCGCAGCGCGGAGGCGCCGTAGCCCAGCGTCAGCAGCGCCAGGCCCCCGACCACCAGCCCGGGCACCAGCACCGGGCCCACGGCCGATTGCAGCGCCGACTCCGGGATCTGCGTGACCTGCCAGGCCGCCACCGCGCACAGCAGCAGCAGCAGGCCCGCGACCCGAACGGGCGTCATGCGAGACCCAGGTCCTTCATCACCTGCTCGGTCTCGCGCACGTTGGCTTCGATCTCACGCTCGAAGGGCAGGCCCGAGAGGAAGACGTCGGTCCACTTGCGCGTCTCGAGCTCCTGCTTCCAGGCGGCCGAGGCGTGCACGCGGGACATGAACTCCACCAGCGCCTCGCGCTGCGGCCAGGTGATGCCGGGCGGGGCGAAGACGCCGCGCCAGTTGGCGGCCGTGACGTTGAGACCCAGCTCGGTCAGCGTGGGGACGTTCACGCCCGGGATGCGCTTGTTGCCGGAGACCGCGAGCGGGATCATGCGCCCGGCGGTGATCTGGGCCTCGAACTCGGACCAGCCGGAGATGCCGGCTGCGACCTGCCCGCCCAGGATGGCGGCATTGGCCGGGCCGCCGCCGGCGAAGGCCACGTAGGCCGCCTCGCGCGGGTTGGCGCCCAGGGCCTTGACGACCATGCCCAGCAGCAGGTGGTCGGTGCCGCCGGCACTGCCGCCAGCCACGGACACGGCCTTGGGATTGGCCTTCAACGCGGCGGCCAGGTCCTTCCAGGTCTTGAGGTTGCCGCTGGCGGGCACGACGATGACGCCGGCCTCCTCGGTCAGGCGCGCGATCGGTGTGACGTTGCGCATCGTGACCGGGCTCTTGTTGGCGATGGCGGCGCCGACCATCACCGAGCCGGCGACCATCAGGCTGTTGCCCTGGCCCTTGCGCTGGTTCACGTAGCGCGGCAGGCCCACCATGCCGCCAGCGCCGCCGACGTTCTCGAAGGGCATGTTGCCCACCAGGCTGGCGGCCTTGGCCGCCTTCTCGATGGCGCGTGCGGTGCCGTCCCAGCCGCCGCCGGGGGCTGCGGGGACGAACATGTTCAGGGTCTCGAACAGGGGCTTGCCCTGGGCCCAGGCGGGCAGGGCGGCGCCGGCGCCGAAGGCGGCTCCCAGGCTCAGGACATGGCGGCGGGTCAGGCTCATGGTGATCTCCTCAAGGACAACTCGGGCACGGGCGCGCGTGGCGCCGCGGTCGGTGCGAAACGTGCCGTGATTGTGCGTTCCCACCGGCGCGGTGCCGGCGCCCGAGCGCCTGGTCCACCCCGGGACTTACCCTTAGCGTCAATCAGCGCGGCTGCGGCTGCGGCGGCCGCTGCACGTAGCCCCAGGCCTGCAGCCGGGACGTGGCGTAGCCGGCGGCCTGGCCCTGGGGCACGCTCTGCAGGTAGCGGGTGAATTGCTGCGCCGCGGCCTCGCGCCGGCCCATGCCCTCGAGCGCGACGCCCTGCAGGAAGACGGTGCCCGGATCGCCCGGCAGCAGGCGCTCGTAGGCCTGCAGGTCGGCCAGGGCGCCGCCCGGGTCGCGCAGGCCGAGTTTCAGCGAGGCGCCGAGCTTGACCGCCTGGGCCTCGCCGGGATAGACCTCGCGCGCGCGCTGCACGTGGCGGCGCGCGTCGGCCAGACGCCCCTGGGCCTGCAGGCACTGCCCCATGCGCAGCAGCGCCGGGTAGTCGCCGGGGGTCAGCGCCAGGGCCTGCGCGAACTGGCGCTCGGCCTCGGGCAGGCGCTTCCTGGACATCGCCGTCTCGCCGGCCTGGCAGGCCTTGATCGTGGGCTCGAGCTGGCGCAGCGCGGCGGTGCGGTCCATGTAGCGCTCGCGCTGCGCGGGCGCCTTGGCGCTGTCGGCGTAGACGGTCTCGGCCAGGCGGCGCGCGGTGTCGCGCCGCTCGGTGCTCATCGGGTGCGACGAGAACATGGTCTCGAGCACGCTCGGGCGGCGCTCGCGCTCGCCAATCAGCAACTGGTGCAGCCGCACCATGCCGCCGGCCGGGTAGCCGGCGCGCACGAGGTACTGCTGGCCCAACGCGTCGGCCTCGCGCTCGTTGTCGCGTGAGTAGCTCGCCAGCAACGCGCTCGCGCCGATCTGCGCGCCCAGGCCGATCAGCGGCGCCCAGTCGGAATCGGCCGTGGCGGCGTCCAGCCCCGCTGCGGCCACCGCCACCAGCAGCGCCTGCCCCTGGCGCTGCGCGGCGTGGCGGGCGTTGACGTGGCCGAGTTCGTGGCCGAGCAGTGCGGCGAGCTCGGCCTCGTCGCCCATCTGGACCATGATTCCGCGCGTGATGCCCATGGCGCCGGCCGGGAAGGTGTAGGCGTTGACGTAGTTCGCGTTCAGCACCCGGTAGCTGTAGGGCATGGCCGGCCGCTGCACGCCGGCCTGCAGGCGCTGGCCGACCTCGCTGACGTAGGCGTTGACGGCGCCGTCCTGCACCGCGCCGAGGTCGGCGGAGAACTGGTGCGGCGACTGCGCGCGGTCGACGCCGCGCTCCATGTCCTCGCTCATGCCCACCAGGATGCGCTGGCCGGTGACGGGCGAGGTGGCGCAGCCCTGCAGGGCCGGCGCCGCGGCCGCGGCGGCGAACAGCCACAGCGTGTCGCGCCGGCTCAGGGCGTTGCGCCGCAGGCGGCGCGCCAGGCCCTCGGCCTGGGCGGGGGGCAGGGGGGCGAACAGGGTCATCTCGGTCCTCCAGCAAGGACTCTCGGGCGCTCAGCGCAGGCGCCAGTCGCGGCGCTCGCTGGCGTGGGCCTCGATCCAGTCCCAGTCGTAGCTCACGCCCAGGCCCGGGCCCTGCGGCACCGGCACGCAGCCGTCACGGGGCAGGTCGGTCTCCTGGTCGGTGTAGCCGCAGGTGTAGACGGGCGGGATGAGGTTGGGCATGTCCGGGCCGGTCAGCGCCATCTCGTAGAAGTGGGTGTTGCGCGTGGCCGCCACGCAGGCCCGGTGCGCCGGGCCACAGGCGTGGAACTGCACGTCGATGCCCAGGGCCTCGGCCAGGTGGGCGCATTTCATCGCGCCGGTGATGCCGAGGTCGTACTCGGGGTCGAGGTGGAACAGGTCGCAGGCGCCGGCCACGGCGTAGGCGGCCTTCATCTCCGGGCCGCGGATGTGCTCGGTGATCATCAGCGGGGTCTTGATCTTCTCGCGCAGGATCTTGGAGCCGGTGAGCGAGCGCGCCGAGTCGCGGTAGGGGTCCTCGTACCAGAAGGCGCCGATCTCGTCGCAGACATGGCCCATCTTCAGCGCGTCCAGGTGGGTGCGCAGCTCGCAGCCGGGGTCGTACATGACCTCCATGCGGTCGCCGATGGCGCGCCGCACCGCGCGCAGCGTGGCGGCCTCGCGCCGCACGTCGCCGTCGTGCCAGCCATGGACCTTGAAGCCGTGGAAGCCGCGGTCGGCGCAGGCGATGGCGTACGCGCCGAAGGCCTCGGGGGAGTCCAGCCCGCCCGGGGCGTCCTGCCCGTGGTGGGTGCTGGCGTAGGTGGGCAGCCTGGTCTTGTAGGCACCCAGCATCGTGGCCACCGAGATGCCGTACTTGCGCCCGACCAGGTCCCACAGCGCGATGTCGAGCGGGCCGTGGCCCATGCCGTCGTAGGCGCGCAGCTCGCGCTTGAAGTCGTCGTAGATCTGCTCGCGGTGCTCGGGGTCGCGCCCGAGCAGGTGCGGCGCGAGCATCAGCGTCTGCCCGAGCGCGCCCTGGGTGCCGACCCAGTGCGTGACGTAGCCGCCGCTCAGGCCGTCGTCGGTGCGGATGCGCACCGCGTAGCGCATCACGCGCAGCTTGGCGCCCTTCTCGTACTGCAGATTGCTCACGCCCATGGCGGCGTGCTCGCCGAGCCCGAGGTCGGCAACCTCGAAGTGGAAGGGGATGACCGAGACCTCGTTGATGCGCGACACGTGCGGGCTCCTGCGACTGGCGTTGGGAGGGGGGGCGGGGTGCCGACGCAGGCCGCGTCGAGCCCCGCGCCGCCGATTGTGCCGGCAGGCCGCCGAGCTGGGGCATCCCCTCATTTGGCGTGCCGGCATCCCGCTGCACCGGCGACCGGTTCGTCGGCTGCGGCCCCAGAATCGTCGGGCAAGAGGAGCGACGCCGATGCCGACCCCCCGATCCTGGTTCCACTGGCTGGCCGCCGTGCCGGCGCTGCTGCTCTGCACGGGTGCGGCCGCGCAGGGGCGGCCGCTGCCGCCCTGCGCAGGCGCCCAGCAGGAGCGCTGGCACGAGTGCGTGGGCGCCTTCGAGGACCGCCGCAGCGGGGTGACCTACCACGGCGAGTTCCGCAACGGCACCATGCACGGCGTGGGCGTGCTGCGCACGCCCGTGACCACGTATGCCGGCGACTTCTTCGAGGGACGCATGCACGGGCAGGGCGTGCTGACGATGCTGGAGGACCGGCGCCAGTACAGCGGCGGTTTCCGCAACGGCCTGATGCACGGCTCCGGCTCGATCGTGGCGGCCGACGGCCGCGTGCTCGCGACGGGCCGCTTCCAGGATGGCGCGCTTGCGGCGCCATCGACGCCGCCGGCGGCGTCGTCGCCAGCCGCGGGGGCGGCGGCACGCGCCGGCCTGGGCGCGACGCTGGGTGAGTCCGGCCCGGGGCGGCCCGCGGGCGCGGTCGTGACGGATGTGACCGTCGGAAGCGCAGCCCGTCGCGGTGGGCTGGCGCCCGGGGACGTGGTGGTTGGTCTGGGCGGCTGGCGCGTCTCGCGGCCGGCCGACCTGGAGGCCGCCGTGAACGCCATCGAGCAGGACGGCGTGGTGATGCTGCGTCTGCTGCGCAACGGGATCGAGATGGAACTGGCGGTGCCGCTGGCTGCCGTCAACCCGGCTCCGGCGGCCGTGGCCGCGGCGCCGTCGGCCGCGCCGTCGCGCGCCCAGGCGCCCGGCGGTGCCGGCCTGTCGACATCGACGTCCGACCCACCGCGCGCGGGCGCCACCACGACATCGACCCTGGCCACGGCGCCGGCGGCCGGCACGGCAGTCTCGACGACCGGGACCGCCGGGGCGGGCAAGGCAGGCACGGCGGGCACGACGGTCACGAGCAGCGCGGCGGCTGCGGCAGGCACGACTGCCACGACGACGATCACCGGCACCACGGGGGCGGCGGGGACGACCTCGGCGACGGTCGGGGCCACGCCCGGCACGACGCCCCGGCTGCCGGCGACGACGGCTGCGATGGCAGCGACCCTGCCGGCGCCGACTGCCCCGCCGGCGCCGGCCCGTCCCCCGGCAGCGGCCAGCCCCGCGGCACCCTCTGCGCCCCCGGTGCCGACCGCGGCGCCGACGATTGCGCCGCCCCAGGGCCTGTACCTGGTGCGCCAGGGGCAGGTGAGCCTGGCCGAACTGGACGTCTGGTACTTTGCCGGCGACCGCGTCGCGCAGTCCCCCCGGGCGGCGACCACGGGCGCCCCGGCGGCCTTCGACTTCGCCCGCGCCGAGGCGCAACGCCCCGGCAGCACCGCCGCGTTCGTGCTGGACGGCGCGCGCATGGTGCTCAGCGGCCCGGCCCTGCCGCTCACCGCTGCGCGTGTGGATCCGGCAGCGTCTGGCTGCTTCCGCTGGAACGACGGCCTGTACTGCCCGGCGCCGCGCTTCGCCCCCGCGGCCCGCCTGGACGGCGTGTTCGCCAACCCGTCCGCCCCGGGCGGGACGGTGGCCCGCGCCGCCTTCAAGACCGACGGCAGCTACGAGATCACTCGTGCCGCTGCGAACCGCGGCGCGCCGCCGGCGCGCGAGCGCGGCCGCTACGAGATCGACGGCAACGTGCTGCGCCTGCGGCCGGCCGGCGGCGGCGCGCCCGCGTCGCTGACGGTGGTGCCCTACGACGACGGCACCCCGGGCCCGCCGCCGCGCCGTCTCTTCATCGGTGGTGCGGTGCTCGGGAGGCAGTAGGTCGGCGTCGGGCGCCGGGCCTCCCGGGGTGGAGGTCGGGGCCGATTTGCGTTCCAATCAGGGTTTCCCCGCAATCGCCGCCCAGGTAGACCGCGCATGAACCCGAGCCCGAGTCCGGCCGTCGACGCCGCCGCCGACCCCGCCCAGCCCCGCGCCTTCCTGCGCGCCCTGTACGACGCCGCGGTGCGGCGTGCGCTGCCCGCCCACACGCTCGGACGTCACCTGCCGCCCCCGCCGAAGGGGCGCACGGTGGTCGTGGGCGCGGGCAAGGCCGGCGGGGCGATGGCCGCGGCCGTGGACGCGCTGTGGCCGGCTGACGCCCCGCTCGAGGGCCTGGTGATCACGCGCTACGACCATGTGCCGCCGGCCTGGCGCGCCGCGCCCGGGCGCATCGAGGTGGTCGAAGCCGCGCATCCGGTGCCCGACGAGGCCGGTCGCGCCGCCACGCAGCGCCTGATGCGCCTGGTGCAGGGGCTCGGGCCCGACGACCTGGTGCTGTGCCTGATCTCCGGGGGCGGCTCGGCGCTGCTGTCGGCGCCGGCCGCCGGCCTGACGCTCGAGGACAAGCAGGCCGTCAATCGGGCGTTGCTGAAGAGCGGCGCAGCCATCGGCGAGATGAACTGCGTGCGCAAGCACCTGTCGGCCGTCAAGGGCGGACGCCTGGCCGCGCTGTGCGCGCCGGCCCGGGTGGTGACGCTGCTGATCTCCGACGTGCCGGGCGACGAAGCGGCGGTCATCGCCAGCGGGCCCACGGTGCCCGACGAGACCACCTGTGCCGATGCGCTGGCCATCTGCCGCCGCCACGGCATCGAGTTGCCCGCCGCCGCCCGTGCCGGGCTGGAGAGCGGCGCTTTCGAGACGCCCAAGCCGGGCGATGCCGTCTTCGCCGGCCACGAAGTGCACCTGATCGCCACCCCGCAGCAGAGCCTGGAGGCGGCGGCCGCGCTGGCGCGGGCGGCCGGTGTCGAGGCCCATATCCTCTCCGACGAGATCGAGGGCGAGAGCCGCGAGGTCGGCAAGGTGCACGCGGCGCTGGCCCGCGCCGTGGCGCGGCGCGGCCAGCCCTTCCGCGCCCCGTGCGTGATCCTCTCGGGCGGCGAGACGACGGTGACGGTGCGCGCCAAGGGCGGCCGCGGCGGCCGCGCGACCGAGTTCCTGCTCGGGTGCGCCATCGCGCTGCAGGCCGAGCCGGGGGTGCACGTGCTCGCCGCCGACACCGACGGCATCGACGGCGTCGAGGCCAACGCCGGAGCGATCGCGACGCCCGACACGCTGGCGCGGGGCGCCGCGCTCGGCCTGAAGGCGCAGGACTTCCTCGACCGCAACGACTGCTGCAGCTACTTCGAGGCGCTCGGCGATCTGGTCGTGCCGGGGCCGACCTTCACGAACGTGAACGACTTCCGGGCGCTGTACATCACCGGCCGCTGACGTCGTGGCCGCCGCGGGCGCGGCCCGGCGCCCGCGGCGCCCTCAGGCGCTCAGGACAGGGCCTGCGTGCGCTCGAGCAGCCAGGCCAGCGCGGCGCCACCCAACCGCGGCGCCAGGCGCTCGCGCACCGTCGCGTGGTAGGCGTCCAGCCAGGCCACCTCGTCGGCGCGCAGCAGGCTGCGCTCGATGCAGCGGGTGTCGATCGGGCACAGGGTCAGGGTCTCGAACTCGAGCATCTCGGCGAAGGTGTCGCCCTCGGGCGTGCGCGCCTGCACGTTCATGACCAGGTTCTCGATGCGCACGCCCCACTGCCCGGGGCGGTAGACGCCGGGCTCGATCGAGGTGATCATGCCCGGCTCCATGGCCATGCTCGCGTCCGGCACCGCCTTGCTGATGCTCTGCGGGCCCTCGTGCACGGCCAGGAAGTAGCCCACGCCGTGGCCGGTGCCGTGGCCGAACTCCAGACCCTGCTCCCACAGCGGCGCGCGCGCGATCGCGTCCAGCATGGGCCCGGGCGTGCCGCGCGGGAAGCGCGTGCGGCTCAGCGCCATCGTGCCCTTGAGCACCAGGGTGTAGTCGCGCTTCATCGCCGCGCTCGGGGTGCCGATGGGCCAGACGCGCGTGATGTCGGTCGTGCCGCCGAGGTACTGGCCGCCGGAGTCGATGAGCAGCAGGCCGTCGCCGGCGATGGTGGCGTGGGAGTCCGGGCTGGCGCGGTAGTGCGGCATCGCGCCGTTGGCCGCGAAGCCGGCGATGACGGGGAAGCTCAGACCGACGAAGCCGGGGCGGCGCGCGCGCGCGGCGCTCAGGTGCTCGTCGACGGTGAGCTCGGTCAGTGCCGTCAGGCCGGTCGCGCCCGCGGCGCGGCGCGCGAGCTCGGCCTCGAACCAGGCGTAGAACTCGCACATCGCCACGCCGTCCTCGATCATGGTCTCGCGGATGTGCGCAGCCTCGTCGGCGGTCTTTCGGCTCTTGGCCAGGGTGCTGGGGTTGATGGCCTCGACCACGCGCGTACCGGCAGGCACGCGCTCGCGCAGGCCGAGCGTGACGCGCTTGGGGTCGACGAGCAGCACGGCGCCGGCGGGCAGCGCGGCCAGCGCGGCGCCGGCCTCGGCATAGGGCGCGAGATCCACACCGTCGGCGGCCAGGGCCGCGGCGAGGGCGGCGTCGATCTTGCCTTCGGCGACGAAGAGCGTGGCCCGCTGCGGTCCGACCAGCAGGTGGGCCAGGAAGACGGGGTTGTAGTGGACGTCGGCGCCGCGCAGGTTGGTGATCCAGGCGATGTCGTCGACCGTGCTGGCGAGGTGGTGGCTGGCGCCCTGGCGCTGCATCGCCTCGCGCACGGCCTGGAGCTTGGCCGCGCGCGCGACCGGCGCGTGCGGTGCACGGTGCTCGTAGACCGGGGCCGTGGGCAGGCCGGGGCGGCCGGGCCAGGCGCGGTCGATCACGTCGAGGTCGGTGCGCAGGCGCACGCCCGCGCGCTCGAGCGCCGCGCGCAGCCCCTGCGCCGCTGCGAGCCCGAGCACGGCGCCGTCCACAGCCACCACCTGCTCCGCGGGTACCTGGGCAGCGAGCCAGTCCACGTGCGCCGTCGAGCCGCCGGTGGCGATGCGCACGAGCTCGATGCCGCTGCCGGCCAGCTCGGCCTCGGCCTGGACCCAGTAGCGGCTGTCGGCGAACAGCGCGGCGCGCTCCAGCGTGAGCGCGAGCGTGCCCATCGAGCCGGTGAAGCCCGACAGCCACTGCCGCGCCTGCCAGCGCGCGGGCAGGTACTCGCTCAAGTGCGGGTCGGCGCTGGGCACGAGCAGGCCGGTGACGCCGGCGGCAGCCATGGCCTCGCGCAGGGCGTCGATGCGCAGGCGGTGGGGGGAGGTGCGGGTGTCCATGGTCTCGGCTCCAGGGCGAAGTGGGCGCATTGTCGGGCCAGGCTCGCCTTCCGGTGTCCATGGCCCCAGGGCGCGCGGGGCGGTCGGCCACGCGGTGACGGCGCGTTCGCGTGCACGCGACCCCCTATGATCGGTGCACCACCGCAGTGCATCCGATGACCGTCCCTGAATCGCCTGTCCGTCCGCCCGTCCTGGAGGCCGACAGCGCCTACGCGTGGTGGCGCCTGGCGGCGACGCTGGCGCTGATGACGGTGGGCAGCAGCGTGATGTACGTCGTCGCGGTGGTGCTGCCGGCGGTGCAGGCCGACTTCGGGGTGCAGCGCTCGGACGCCTCGTTGCCCTACACGCTGCTGATGATCGGCTTCGGCTTCGGCGGCATCCTGATGGGCCGGCTGGCGGACCGTTTCGGGGTGTTCGTGCCGCTGTGCATCGGCGCGGCGGGCCTGGCGCTGGGTTTCGGCGCGGCAGCGCTGGCGCCGACGGTGGGGTGGTTCGCGCTCGCCCACGGCATCGGGCTCGGTTTGCTGGGCTCTTCGGCCACCTTCGCGCCGCTGGTGGCCGACACCTCGCTGTGGTTCGTGCGCCGGCGCGGCATCGCGGTGGGCATCTGCGCCAGCGGCAACTACCTGGCGGGGGTGGTGTGGCCGCCGATCGTGCAGCACCTGGTCGACACCCAGGGCTGGCGCACGGCCTATGTCGTGCTGGCCGTCGTCAGCGCGGTGGCGGTGCCGCTGCTCGCGCTGGCGCTGCGGCCGCGCCCGCCCGCGGCCGTGGCCTCGCCGCTGCGCGGCGGCGGCGCCACGACGGCGCGCAGCGACCGGCCCTTCGGCCTCAGCCCCGGGCGCGCCCAGGCGCTGCTGTGCGTGGCCGGCGTGGGCTGCTGCGTGGCGATGTCGATGCCGCAGGTGCACATCGTCGCCTACTGCGGCGACCTGGGCTACGGCGCCGCGCGCGGGGCGCAGATGCTGTCGCTGATGCTGGCCTTCGGCATCGCCAGCCGCCTGATCTTCGGCGCCATCTGCGACCGCATCGGCGGCCTGCGCACGCTGCTGCTGGGCTCGGTGCTGCAGGGCGTGGCGCTGCTGCTGTACGTGCCCTTCGACTCGCTGGCTTCGCTGTACCTGATCTCGGCGCTGTTCGGGCTGTTCCAGGGCGGCATCGTGCCGAGCTACGCCATCATCGTGCGCGAGCACTTCGCCCCGGCCGAGGCCGGCGCGCGCGTGGGCACCGTGCTGATGTTCACGATGCTCGGCATGGCGCTGGGCGGCTGGCTCTCGGGCAAGGTCTTCGACCTCACGGGCTCGTACACCGCGGCCTTCGTCAACGGCATCGCCTGGAACCTGCTGAACCTGGCGGTGGTGCTGGTGCTGATGCGGCGCGCGCGCAGGGCGAAGGCCGGCTGACCCCCCGTTGCCGCGTTGCGCGCGGACCGGCGGGTCAGGCCGGGTGGCGGGTGACCAGCCTTTGCAGCACGGCGTGCAGCGCCTCCATCTCCACCGGCTTGGTCAGGTAGTCGGCGAAGCCCGCCGCCCGCCCGCGCTCGACGCTGGCGGGCAGCGCGTCGGCGCTGATGGCCACGACCGGCACATGCTGGGTGGCCGGCTCGGCGCGCAGGCGCGCGAGCAGCTCGAAGCCGTCCATCCCCGGCATCTGGATGTCGGTGAGGATCAGCGCCGGGGGCTCGGCCCGCGCGCTGCGCAGGCCCTCGGTGCCACTGGCCGCGGTGCGCAGGCTCAGGCCGGGCAGTTGCGTCACCATGGCTTCGATCACCAGCAGGTTGACCGGGTTGTCCTCGATGCACAGCACGGCCAGGGCCGGCACGGCGGGCGATGCCTGCGACGGCGGGGGGCCAGCTGGTCGGTTGGCTGCGTCGGCAGCGGGCAGGGGCTCGTTCGCCGCGTCGGCGCAGGCCAGTCGCAGCCAGAAGGTCGAGCCCTCGCCCGGGGCGCTGTCGACCTCGATATCGCCGCCCATCGCCTGGACGAGGTGGCGGCTGAGGGCCAGGCCGATGCCCGTGCCCTCGATGCCCGAGCCCTCGGCGCCCAGTCGCTCGAAGGGCTGGAACAGGCGCGACTGATCCTCGGGCCGCAGCCCCGGGCCCTCGTCACGAACGCCCAGGCGCACGCTGGCGCCGTCGCGCTGCCAGAGCACAGCCACCGAGCCGCCCGGCCGGTTGTACTTGATGGCGTTGCCCAGCAGGTTCAGCAGCACCTGCAGCAGGCGGGTGTGGTCGGCCTGCACGGCCAGGCCGGGCGGCCCCTGCCAGCGCACCGGCAGGCTCACCCCCTGGCGCCCGGCCAGGGCCTGCATCAAGGCGAGGGCCTCGTCCACGACCGCCTGCACGGACAGCGCGCGCAGCCGGATCTCCAGGTGGCCGGCCTCGATGCGGCCGAGGTCGAGCAGGCCGTTGATGAGGTCCAGCAGGTGCCGGGCGCCGCGCATCATCTCGTCGAGCCGGGCTTGCTGCGTCGGCGACAGCGGCTGGCGGGCGTCGTTGCAGAGCACCTGGCCGAAGCCGAGGATGGCGTTCAGCGGGGTGCGCAGTTCGTGCGACATCTGCGACAGGAACTGGCTCTTGGCCGCGCTCGCGCGCTCGGCCTCCTCCTTGGCCAGGCGCAGTTGCGCCTGGGTGCGGTGCAGCTCGGTGATGTCCTGGACGGCACCCTCGACGCGCAGCACGCGGCCGCCTTCGACCACCGGGCGCCCGACGACGAGCAGCCGCCGGCCGGCGCCGCGCGGCTGGTCCAGTCCGGCTTCCAGCGTGAAGGGCTGGCGCGATTCGATCGACTGCTCGAAGGCGTGGCGCAGCGGCTCGCGCGAGGCCGGGTCGATACGCTCGAGGACAGCGTCGATGCCGTGAGGCCCGGCCGAATCCATGCCCAGTTCCGTCTGCACCTGGGCGGACAGTTGCAGCGCCTGGTGGCGCAGGTCGAACTCCCAGGCCCCGATGCGCGCCAGCGCGCCCACGCGCTCGAGGCGCTGGGCGTCCCGCGCCGCCGCGGCTGCGGTGGCCTGCAGTTGCGAGCGCCGAATGATCCGGCCGCGGAAGTTGCGCTCCCCCTGCACGGCCACGATGACCAGCACCAGCGTGAACAGCACGAGCAGACCCACGCCCAGGGTGTTGCGGCCGCCTTGGTGTCCGATCACGTGCACGAGGGCCGGCAAGGAAGCGGGTGCCGCGAAAAGCAGCGCGCCGACGCCGTCGAAGGCATTGAGCAGCACCGCGCCGCCGAGCAGGACGAAGAGCGCGAAGAGGATGGCGTCGTGGCTGGTGCCGTGGGGCAGACGCTCCATCACCACGGTCAGCGCCGCCCAGCCCAGGCCCTGCAAGGCGATTGCGGCCCGATGCCAGGCCAGCCAGCGAGGCTCGGACGGGTCATGACCCTCGCCGCGGCGCATCGACCAGCCCACTGCGTAGCGCCCGGTGACGGTGACCATGACGAGTGCGAGCCAGCCCAGCAGCAGGGCGGGCGAGGGCAGGGGCCACAAGAGCAGCGCGAGCCCGAGCGCGATGGCCCCCGTGCCCAGCGGCGCCATCGCCAGCGAGCGCTCGTGGCGGCGCACCTGCTCGGCACGCAGGGCACGCGCGAAATCGGCCGCGGCGGGAGGTGGCGGGGTCAAGCGGGGCTCCATCCGGCCGGGCGCGCCAGCGCGTGGGCGCGCCGGGCCCGCAAGCCCGCGGGCTTCGGGCTCAGAGGCCCTCGCACACGTCCACCCATTGCCCACCCGTGAGCGCGGCGATCAGCGCCGGTGCGATCCGCACCGCGTTGTGTGTTGAACCAGCCGCCGGCAGCACCTCGTCGAAATCCTGCAGCCTGCGGTCCAGGTAGACGGGCAGGGGCTGGCCAAGACCGAAGGGGCACACCCCTCCCACAGGGTGCCCGGTGACGCTGGCCACCTCCTCGGGTGGCAGCATGCGGCCCTTGCCGAAGGCCTCCTTGAACTTGCGGTTGTCGATGCGGGCATCGCCGCGCACCACCAGCAGCACGATCTGCCCGTCCTTCAGCCGGAAGGCCAGGGTCTTGGCAATGCGCCCGGGCTCGACGCCATGGGCTGCGGCCGCCGTCTCCACCGTGGGCGTGGCTGCCTCGGTGTCGATGATGGGCATCTTGACGCCGTGGGCGGCGAAGAAGTCGATGACGGACTGGCGGCTCAAGGCGCGGTAGGATCTTGACTCGAATCAGATTTTCACACCGCGGCCCCGGCGCACCCGAGCGAGCGGCTTTGCCAGTGACGGCCGCAGCGCCGACGCGCGATCGCCAGGGTCCTCATCCCCCTCGAGCCGCGGCGGCTCACGGGCGCCGTCCAGCGCACTCTCAGCTGGCAGCCTGCGCGGTCGACGCTCTGTACACCCGGCGAAAGTGCGCTGCAGCGATCCTGCTCTTGGGCGGCGAATCGGGCGAAAGCGCACGCGCGGAGTGGGTCGACACGCACTGGTCCGAGGGCGGAGCCGGCCGACGGTCGCTCTCTGCAGCGTGGCGAGGCCCTGACAGTAGGCTGCGTGTCTGAATCGCAGCGGTGCGCTGCTGCCGTTCGCGCGTGGCACGCAGAAGGGCTTGCGGACCTGGCTCGAAGCCGGCATCCCTGGGGGCGACGCATTGCAAGGGGGCGACTCGGCTGAGCTCGAGCAACTCGCGGTGCTGCCATGCGCTGCCCGCGTCTGGCAGTGCCAGCCCACGGTGCGTCAAGGCGTACACCTCGACGTCGCAGCGCTGCAGCAACTGCACCTCGGTCAGACCGAAGAAACCGAGCACCCGGTCTTTGTGCCGCGGGCGGTACTGGTGCGGCGAATCCAGGAACACCCAGTCACCACGCCCCGACATCTGTTCAATGACAGATTTCCACGGTGCAACCTGCAATCCGATGACGTAGTGGCTCATGAGACGCCTTTCGAAGCCCGCCGGCAGACAAGCATGAATTCCATCGCCCGCGGTTCGGACCCCGGTTGCGTACGCGCAGAAGGTGCGAAGCGTTTACGGAAATGCGGAAAAATATCCCACTAATTTCGATTGATGATAACGACTCCGGCCGCGTCATGCAACATGACCGGCGATTGATCCGCTTTCCTCGGGTCGGGTTGCGTGCGCACGCCACGGCCACGGAAGGCTCGCGGCCCGGCCCTGTGCGGGGTCGTACTCAGGGGCGACTCGAACTCGCCTACGCCTTGGGGCATGGGCAGCGCCACCCTGGTGACCCCATCCCCAGGGGCTGTCAAACCGCCACTTCGCGCGCGGTCTGCGCGTACTCCTCGATCTGGTCGAAGTTCATGTAGCGGTAGACCTTGGCCGAGTCGGCGTTGATCACGCCCATGTCGGCGTGGTACTCGGCCACGGTGGGCAGGCGCCCCAGGCGCGAGGCGATGGCGGCCACCTCGGCCGAGGACAGGAACACATTGGTGTTCTTGCCCAGGCGGTTGGGGAAGTTGCGCGTGCTGGTGGAGACGACGGTCGCGCCCTCGCGCACCTGGGCCTGGTTGCCCATGCACAGGCTGCAGCCGGGCATCTCGGTGCGCGCGCCGGCGCTGCCGAAGTTGGCGTAGTGGCCTTCCTTCGTCAGCTCGGCCTGGTCCATCTTGGTCGGCGGGGCGACCCATAGCTTGACCGGGATGTCACGCCGGCCTTCGAGCAGCTTGCTCGCGGCGCGGAAGTGGCCGATGTTGGTCATGCACGAGCCGATGAAGGCCTCGTCGATCTTCGTGTTGGCCACGGCCGACAGCGGCTTGACGTCGTCGGGGTCGTTCGGGCAGCACAGCAGCGGCTCAGTGATCGTGTCCATGTCGATCTCGATCACTTCCGCATACTCGGCGTCGGCGTCGGCCTCCAGCAGCTTCGGGTTGGCCAGCCATTCCTGCATCTTCTGGATGCGGCGCTCGAGGCTGCGCTTGTCCTGGTAGCCGTCGGCGATCATGTTCTTCAGCAGCACGATGTTGCTGTTGAGGTATTCGACGATGGGCTCCGGGTTCAGCTTGATCGTGCAGCCGGCGGCGCTGCGCTCGGCGCTGGCGTCCGAGAGCTCGAAGGCCTGCTCGACCTTGAGGTCCGGCAGGCCCTCGATCTCGAGGATGCGGCCGGAGAACGCGTTCTTCTTGCCTGCCTTGGCCACCGTCAGCAGCCCGGCCTTGATGGCGTGGTAGGGGATGGCGTGCACCAGGTCGCGCAGCGTGATGCCCGGCTGCATCCTGCCCTTGAAGCGCACGAGCACCGACTCGGGCATGTCCAGCGGCATGACGCCGGTGGCCGCGCCGAAGGCCACCAGGCCCGAGCCGGCCGGGAAGCTGATGCCGATGGGGAAGCGCGTGTGGCTGTCGCCGCCGGTGCCCACGGTGTCGGGCAGCAGCATGCGGTTGAGCCAGGAGTGGATGACGCCGTCACCGGGCTTCAACGAGATGCCGCCGCGGTTGCTGATGAAGGCCGGCAGTTCGCGGTGCGTCTTCACGTCCACCGGCTTGGGGTAGGCGGCGGTGTGGCAGAAGCTCTGCATGACCAGGTCGGCGCTGAAGCCCAGGCAGGCCAGGTCCTTGAGTTCGTCGCGCGTCATCGGGCCGGTGGTGTCCTGGCTGCCGACGCTGGTCATCCGGGGTTCGCAGTAGGTTCCGGGGCGCACGCCCTGGCCCTCGGGCAGGCCGCAGGCGCGGCCGACCATCTTCTGCGCCAGCGTGAAGCCGGCCATGGATGCCGCCGGCGCCTGCGGCAGGCGGAAGACGGTGGAGGCCGGCAGGCCGAGGAATTCACGCGCCTTGGCGGTGAGCGAGCGGCCGATGATGAGGTTGATGCGCCCGCCGGCGCGCACCTCGTCGAACAGGACCTCGCTCTTGAGCTGGAACTGCGCCACGGTGGCGCCGTCACGCAGGATGCGGCCGTCGTAGGGCTGGATCTCGACCGTGTCGCCCATGCGCAGGGCGGTCACGTCGACCTCGATCGGCAGCGAACCCGAGTCTTCCTGCGTGTTGAAGAAGATGGGCGCGATCTTGCCGCCGAGCGTGATGCCGCCGTAGCGCTTGTTCGGCACGAAGGGGATGTCCTG
>Ga0169931_10000987_pt1 | contig 47119 bp, 27 predicted proteins | sample Kivu_15m_20L_FD_129675 | JGI IMG/M metagenome (GOLD analysis project Ga0169931, IMG submission 129675) | Freshwater microbial communities from Lake Kivu, Western Province, Rwanda to study Microbial Dark Matter (Phase II) - Kivu_15m_20L... | ecosystem: Environmental > Aquatic > Freshwater > Lake... | reverse complement strand
TTACTTTATTGTTTGAAACATAATACGATCTTATGTAATGCTTATATGGGATGATGAAATAATATATATTATGCGTTGCTCAATCGCAGCCCTCTTGCTGCTGCTTGCAACCAACATTTTACTTACAAATTCAATCAGACCTACTTCGCCCATCCTAGCCTCACCAAACACATAGGCCTCTCTCGCAAACTTCATCCTAAATTTTTAACTCTCTAAGCCTCTGGCAACCACCTCATACTTACTGGTGGTCTTGCCTGTATTTTCAATCACTATCACGCCTACTTCATGTCGATTGCTCGGAGCTGTATCGAGTGTGGCGGCGCCGTGTTATAATCTTAACCTGGCATCCACATCATCACCTAATCCGCTGACCATCAATACAACTGCCATAAACGAAATCAATCCTAACATCGATACCACACTTACAATCGTAGTCTCCTTCCCTTCCATATTAGCCGCAGCTACTTCGCACTCCATGCAAATTATTCTAGCGCACAACCTTCCCTCTGTAGGTGCTCTCTCTCGTAGCTTTGAAATGTACGTTGTGAGCGGCACAGGAGTCATGCAATAAGAAAACTGGAACATGGGTCAGCTCTTCCTTGAGCTCAGAAACAACAATCTTATGAGTCTGGTATCAGTTAATGCACAAAACGCCAATTTACCTGGTACCACTACGCCTACAGTCAGCAGTCTGCTAGCTCAAATAACTATCGGAAAAGAGTGCCCTACCCCGCTTTCAGTGTTGCTCTTTACAATTTCAGGTACTTTTGCGTTCACAGTTTCATCTCAAGTCACCACTCAACAAGTTACCGCATCCCCACCACAAATACAATCCAGCATTGTCATTAGTCCTAACATTATAAGAGTTGTTTTTAATTAAAAGTTCACTGTTGGAAGACAGTTCCGTATCACTATATCTAATATTGCCAATCCTACCTAAATTAGTAGTGGAGGAGTTTCAGTATACAGTCTTCCTTTCAACTCAATAAGCCCTTTGGAAGTATCAGAAATGAGCATTCCTTATCAGACGGTAAGCTACACCCCTACAGTAACCATCTTCACTGCTGAGGGACTTTCTCCAACCGAGCCTATGCAGTACTATTTGGGAACCTAGCAGTACATCACAGTAACCATTTTGCTGCCCCGAAATTTCGATCCTGATTTTATACTACAGATTCAAAGTGACTCATTGATGATCCAAGAAGGCACAGTTTTTGCCCGCACCAGTACCATCAACTCAAATACTCTGCAGTATAAGCTTACCAACGCACAAACAGTTCAAATCAGTGGTTTCAGTACTATCCCCTCAGGCTCTCTGATTACTGTCACAATGAGAGTGTGGATTAACACTAATCCTATTTTTAGTATTTTCATCAGCATCGATACTGTTGCGCACATCACCGCAGGAGCACCCATCATATACGGCACTGCTGCCGCTACTGTTTCAGTTACTCCTGAAAATTTTATCTCTGCACTAACGGGCAACAACAACGAACCAAACACCCTGACACTTATGCAGAGCGGAACCAGCTCGATCTCTTTTTCAGTCACTCCTCTTTTCCAGACTTTTTCCGGCTCTTTTCTGTCAATTCATACTAGCAGAGATCTTGAAGCAGACTCTACTTTTAACGGCGCTACATCTTGCTTAGTCAACTCAATAGCCCAGCCATGCACTATTTCCAGGACCACCTTCACAGTCATCACAATAGCCTCAAGTAGTTCCAGCAATCTTTATCCGATGTCCACAACAGTAACAGTAGTGATCAACAACCTTAAGTTTGCATATGCATCCTCGCATTCTTACTACATCTACCACTTCTACTTTCAGCTTACAGTGTCGTTGGCGATTGGAGCAGTAAAAAAGAAATTTTTAGTGGCCCCTATGGTAGTACAGCAACGCAACTCGCTTACTGGTTTTCAAAACTATTTCAGCAATGACATCTTTAATACCGGCAACAACTTCCTTAACGTTTTCAGACTAGTCAGCGACACTCCTACACAATGGCAAAATATCATTCAAAGTAACTAAAAACGCATAATTTCGGTCTTCGCCTTCCAAGGTTGGACCAACTTGTTTTCAACGCTTGCACCCTACGATTCGTATCCCTGCGCTAGCAATATTGCAGCGACTTGTACCTTAATCCGTGGATCCAACTCTCTCAATCTGACAACAACTAATCCTCTCAACTGGGACAGACTACAAATCGTGCTTCCTGGTACTGAAAGCAGCTCTAAGTTTAGCATAGTCATTCCTACCCAGTATAAAACTACCTCAGCAATACTATTTGAAATTATGGTCGGAACTGTTGACACAAATAATGGAGCCATAACTTATCTTCACGCTGAGCCTAGACCAGTAAGCGGACAACCCACATACTTGATGCCCAACAACATCGCAGTCTACAGTAAACCCAAACAAAATGCCATGGAACTCAATATTGCTGGACTCGCAGGCTCCTACAAATCCAACATTAAATTTACTGTAGTACCCTCTGCCTCCTTCTCAGGAAATTCTTACGCCACTGCCGTAATAGTATTGTCTAGCTGGCAATTTTTCGACAGTCTGACTGTTTTAAACGCTATTAGCACAAGCTCAATCAATCCTACTTTTGGCAACATCGAACAGACGCCACTAAGTCTCAAGATATCCAGTACTCTTTTTCTCACCTACATTCCTCTACGGACATCAGGCGTCTACTCGACGGTCTTTAACATCGTATTCGACAATATTAAGCTGCCATACAATCTCGATCTGCCCTACTACTCAGTGAGTCTGATCGATCAGACTGGAGCTCTGGATGGCTACAACTAGTTCATCAACCAGAAACAGAACATTTTTTACACAGGAGTCCTTAAGGCTCTGACATTGAGCTGTAATGACAATGCTCTAGGAGTCACTAACACTTTTTGCACTATCACATTCACAACTTTCCAGGAAATAGAAGTTGCCTCGAAGATAGTAGTCAACTTATATGGCATGTTCGCATCCACTACGCTCTGCCAAATGAGTTACGCATCTACTGGAGTCAGTGTACCCACTACATGCGCCCCTAGCACTAACCTTAACGTTCTAACTATCACTCTTGGCAATACTGTTCGACTGCCTGCACAAACCAGCTACTAAGTCATCATCAACGGAATCTCAATCGCAGCAGCAGACATCTCGCACTACATTTAACTAAAAGTCATGGATCCCAGCGGAAGTGCTTCTATTGAATAAAAATACGTATTGTTGCTTACTTCTGTTTCACAAGATTTCCCTATTTAAGTGACCCAGGCTAACTTTGAATACAACAATCCTGTAGTCGTAAGTTCTTTTTATCTTAATTTCACTTTGCCCCGAGCGCTCAACAAAGACGAATCTTTTGCCATTGTGATGAGCAAAGACTTCACCAATCTCAATAATGTGCCATCAAAATTGAGAATTCGTCTTATGCAGGCTAATGGAGTCACTGAAATACCCACCCAGTGGATTTTCAAGTCCATCAACTCACAAATAATCTTTGAGGGACTCCAAGGAACGCTTACAGCTGCAGCCTACTCGCTATAAATGTACGGCATAACTACACCTTCGACTGTTACTCAGGATATGGTGGGTGTCATATACTTGCGTACATATGACAACACCTATACTAAAGCCAACACTGCAGTCTCAACCTCCACTTTTCCAAGCTTGGCTAGCAAAATAAATTCGCTCATTACTTTACAGACCTATTTCAATACATAGGGCATGGAGCAAGAAATGTTGTTTACGGTCATAAATCAGTTCGCCACAGTCACTCAGGACACAATATGGATCATCAACTTCCCTCGATACTACTCTCCTATGGTCTGGAATGACGATGAGCTCATCTACTGCATGATTAACAAAACTCCTCTTACTTGTGCTCGCAGTCAGTATGCTCCATACCAGATCAAGCTGAGCTTGAGTCCTCTTATTGTGTAGATTGGGAGCACATACACGCTGACGTTATACGGAATAGTGTGTCCTAGAGCTGCCTATCTAAATGGCAACAATATGTTCATCACCGAAAATATTTTCCTCGCTGCAGCGACTTCATCTACTGCGTCTCTTTATGCTGATTACTCGCAGCTATTCGTTTCCAATCAAATAATCAGTCCTCAGACTCAGGTCGGCTATGGAAGTTTAGTGCTACTCTAAACTACTTCATCCAATCTTCAAGTCTATCAAACTGCTTTCTTTACGATCAAGCTGACCTGTTCAGTAGATATCCCTGCCCTCAGTTGGTTCTTCATTACATTCCCGAAATAGTTTGACAACTTTAACAATATTCCAGTTATAGTGCAGACCTAGTACAACTCTGGAGTCAACTATTAAGTGTCATCTTCTTCGCCAGTGGTCAATCGTAGAATTGCAGTGCAGCTTATCACACTTTCTATTCCCGCTAATACTCAATTCCAGATCATGGTGACTTCTTTGCAGACTCCTAGGACCCCTGCAACTATAGACATGAACTCTCTCAAAGTTATGGTCGCAGCTGAAAGTAGACTCACTACTATTGCCACTTCTATTCGGTCCAGAAACCAACTCTCTAGTATGACTTTTGTTCCCAATTCTCTGCATTTAGTAGTAAATAACTATAATCCGATAGAACTTACTGCTGGTACATACTCTAATCCTATGCTGATCAAACCCTCGGACAGCTCTACTTTCCTTACCAACATGCTCATCACTTTCTCGTCGAGCACTCTTCTCTTTCTGACGAATCCCACATACATGTTTTTGGGAAACACCCAATCGTCTTTTCTTATCGGTGCTTCTCAAAATCTTATACCTACTACTTACACTTTCAATCTCATTAAAAAGTAAACCTCAATAAGTGCATCATACAGCACTTTAAGTTAGTACGCTGTGATCGTAAAGAGCACTCCCATAACCATCACTATTCCGACTGCCATTACTGTACCTCTTGGAGGATGCTCGATGCCTGCTTTGATTCCCTTGACCAATCCACCTTTCTCTAATCTTAAAATCAACATTCACTATGACACCCAAGCCATTCAGCCTCAATATTTCTTTATTAACCAACAACTGAGCTACTAACAGCTTGAGTTCAACTTGCTCAATACTCATCGCTGGCTGTCTTTCTGTAGCAGCACAGCCCTTACCAATTTTTCCTTCCCGATCAGTATGCAACTAGGAGGTTAAAATTCAGCTTCCTACTCGCTTTCGTCTTCCACTACGGCTATCACTGTGGTCAACAATCCTAGTCTGAATGTGACACCCACTCTAGCTATCACCGTCACTAACATACAAAAAACTTATGCAAATTTCCAGGTTACCACAAACATGGTTGGCTATTTCTTCTATCATTTGCGCCTTGCTCCTCTCGCCACACCCTTCACATTACCAGTTATCAAATCACACTTCAAGTCCAATTATATGGTCCAAGAATCTAATGCTGAGTTCCTTACTACTCGTATATACGGTAGCGACAGGGACTAACGTATCGGTTATTTCACCGCAATGACTGCAGGCAACAACTATCTAAACATTTAGGGATTACTACCTTAGCGTAACTACGTTCTTTGTGGATACTTTTAAAATCAGTTCAGTAGCGCAGTAGGACCCATATGTGTAAGCCTTACAATGCAGACTTGGGGAGTCACTACTAAAGCCTATGTAGTGTTCAATACTTAAATATTAGCTAATGACCTCAACAACCTACTCTGCTTCTTTGTCAAAGCTTCTAACTCAGAAATCAACCAAATTGTAGATCTTTAGGGTAACTCGTGCTCACTCTACACTTCTCCTCAGAACTACTACTACTCCTATAAAGGAAACACGACTCGTAAGGCCACTGCAGCTATAATCTACCACATGACAAATAAAAATTTAACTTCTGATCCCTCTATAAGCGCATTCAACGCTCTTTTTGATGCCAATGAACTAACTCCTGCCAGCAGAACACTAGCTGCCAACGAATTTTCAGTAAATTTTATCACTTCTTCGTCGAAAGTTGGTAGCTTCAACCCTATGGATGCAATTAATACCTTGGCAGCCTTCCAGCCTAACGTCCAAATGACCTTCCAAAGCTATGTTTTCGGCAGCAAAAATATAATTATCCATGATATTTCGTCTTCAGTACCATCAGTAGTCTACATGGTGCTAGTGTCATACAAAAATATCACAAAAAATCAAATAACAAAGAAAACAAGCATCACGATCAAACCAGTAATTACCCCCACGAGCTCTCAAATAGCAAGCTGCAAAGATGGTAATGATTAGGCAGCTGTTGAATGCCGAAGAGTAGTAATTCACACTGGCACCTACTCAGTCACTCTCGGAAATATTGTTGACAACTCAGTATATGCCCTCCACTACACTGTGGCTAATTAGTATCCTCAGAGACCTGTTTTCTACGGAAAAGTACACACGCAACACATATACACTAATATTGGGTTGCATTTGCAATATCCTCTGACCTTACTATTGCTGTTATTGCTGATAAGCTATCAATGATCTATGAAGTCATTCTTTAATCATTTTTTTATGCATTCAATTCCTACTATTATATTAAAGATGTTTCTGATGATAAGTTAGCCAGTAGATGAGTTTATTAGTTTATTAGTTATAGTTTGAAAGGATGACGGAGCCAGCACCTTTTCCTGAGTTCTACCATTACGTGACTGCACAGCTTGATAAACTCAACAACTCTCTGCTTCAAGTTCGCCAAACTATCGAGTAACTACAACTCACTCATAACTACATCAACAAACAGCATAAGCGCATTTAAGATGTTTAGAGCAGATTTAGAGTAATGGAGGTCTACCAGAGCTAAAACTTTAAAAATAATTAACGTTTGTATCAGGCTCACGAGCATTTTGATTTGCTATAGCGCAGAGTGAGCCTTCTTGAATCAGTGAGTCTTCAAGGGCAACCAGTCCGTGTGTCGCAAGATTAAGACCATCAGCTGCTATTACTGTCACAAAAATTGCACGATCTCTAAGCTGAAATAAGCAAAATAAAGTAAAAAAATCAAGCGATTAGCAGATTTAAAAGGTAGGTATCCCCTCAAGCCTACAACTAAAGCACTAAAGACATCTCATTTGACAAGACTAACAATCTACTTTAAACAAAAAAGATGTAAAAAAAACTACAAGAATTTCTGATCGGGCAATTAAAAAACTTTTAGCTGCGTATGATGAATGGTCAGCCCAACGACTACCAGCAGCCTCCTGAGCAAACTGTTACCAGAAACACTAGAATGAAAGAGAGTGCCTCACCTAGTCACAAGCTTGATCATCGTTTAAACAATGATTTTTAAGCGTACTTTTCAAATAAAACCGAAAAAGGTCAAGATTACTACCTGATTAAGAATAAGGCGACTTAAACTACACACAAGAAAAAACCGAAGGAAAAATCTAAATCTAAGTCGAATTCTAAAAGGAAAAGCGGTCATTCGATTTCAAAATAGAAGATCAGTTTGCACTCAGTCAACTAATTTTTAAAAATAAAAAGTAAAAAATAATGATTTTTTGTGTTATATCATCTCATTTTTGTTCCTGATTTTCGAGTAAATTTTGAATTTTTTGTACATTTTTGTCTACTTCCTCGAGCATTTTAAACATCTGCGATTAAAGTTAGCAAAGTTCATTTCCAATTTGCTCGAGTTTAATGTCAAACTAGCTTCTTTCTTGATCCTCATTTAGATCAATCATATCGAACGGCATAAAATCTAGTTCCTGAGAGTTACAGGTGGCTGCGCCTTTGAAAACTTCTTCAAGCATCGCTTGTTCTTGCATTTCCTGAGTTTTGAGGCGTTGCAGATGAGTCATGTCAAAGTAGAGATGGGACTCAAAAAGAGGTTCCTGCTACATATCAATCTGATTATGGCAATTTGTGAACTGTTATACACTTCTTTATCAATAAGATTAGATGCGAATAAGGTCAACAGATAGATTATAATAATAGGTTTCAACAGTGAATGGCTAAGGGAATTAGATCAAAGATCAAGAAGAGATGGAGAGTGCTTAAAAGGAATCATTTGCAGAACGTGGTCAGAAAGCCACAGTTCGATTAGCTTACAGACAAGGTCAATGCCACACTCATGGGTATTGATCATCGCAAACCATAGCCAAAAAATGCCTTTCTTTACCCTGATGACCCTAGTGCTGAGTTTCCTAAATTCAAGCCTGCTCCGATAATCGATCTGAGATCGAGTGCTATTCCTGGTTCAGGGCTTTAGTGGAGGGGAGCTAATCGTAAGAAACAGAACGGAACGATAACTGCATAGTTCAGGAACTACGAAACTATGGGTTAGTAAGAGTAAGGAGTAGTGGTCTAGTAGGTGGCAGGCGAATAAAGAGAGGAAGTGTTTTAGAAAGTTGAAAAGATAAGGGAGTAAAAAGTGGAAGGTTCTGGGAAGATAAAAAAATCAAGGAAGAGCAAGTTAAGAAAAACTATTGTATTTTGATTAAACATTCTTATGTATTAAATCAATTTGATTTAAGCATTTAATCAATTATCTGCATAAATTTAATCTTAGTCCTAAACTCGGCCTGCTTCATTTTCATTTTCCTACACTTATTCGTTAAAGAGAAATTCATCTTCGCCTTCAGGATCTGCCTCTTTTTACTATTGCTACTGTTAGTCCTCTTCCTACTGCTCGCGGATACTGTCGAGACTTATCACTATCCTCATTTAGTCTCTCAGTTCAGCTTGTCTTCGCTCCTTCTATTTGCTTATTTAGGTCAAGGCGTGGTCTACCATCACGAAAATGTCCTGGATTCTTTGTTATCGTTACTTGCATTCTTCCATTAATAGACCCACTTACGACTTCAACTGTTCATAGTTGTAGTAGTCTGGCATGCGTCCTCTTTTTAATTTTTGTTAAATGCGCTTAAAACCTTACTGAATACTCTTAAACCTCTCAGCTTCCTTACCGTCACAGTGTTGTTATTTGTCTTCATATATCGATATAAATATTCTTATAGCTTCTCTGCCCAGTTAATCCCAGCTCTCACGTCCAGGGTGAGCTCGGACATAGTTCGTAATTGCGTTGTTTTAGCTAAAAAAGTATTATTCAGTCTTTTTCTTTCTCCTGTTCTCGTTCATCTGTTAGTACTTGGCTTTGAGCTACTTTGCGCTGCGACTATCATAACCAGAAAACCACTTAATATCCGGAAAAAAGCATTTCAAATTTTTTAAAATGTCTTCAGTCATGGCAGGACTAAGCCAGGGAAACTACTTAGTCTGATAGTTTTTATTAAGCTTAGACAAAGTAACTATTGGTATATGGTAGAAATAAAAAATTCTATATATTTTTATTAATTGCAATCTTACAAAACTATGCCTCAAAACCATGTCTGAAGTCAGTTATAGCCATAGATATTCAGCTAGAAAGTAAGCTTTGTTTTCGGAAAGAGTCAGTTGCAGCTAAAGTCCCCACATTTTCTTATTGAAATTCAATCTTTCTTTTAAAGTACGTAAACCCATTCCATACTTATTCATACTTAGCTATTTAAATTCCTACAAAAGTCCAAAAGTTTTTTTAAGAAACTAAAAAGGTTCGAGTTATTGTTCCATAACTGCCAGATCATATCCAAATCTTATTGAAAAAAGTTAATGAGTTGAATCATTTTTGGTCATCTATTAAGTGAGCCTGATCAGCTCAGTTACCATAGGCAATTTTTCAATTTTCAACAGAGCTAAGTATTTGAAAAGTTGTTTGAAAATCACTTTGAGCAGATTTATGTTCTAAAGTACTTGTTTTCTACATATTTGCAACTCCATAGTGACTTCCTCGAGTATTTAGAAACTGTATCTACTAGGCCACTGCATCAATGATCCAAACAGCACCATTTTCAGCTACATTTGCTTTTAAGCTGGTCTGTTTGGCACAAAACGTAAAATTTGCAGCATAGTGTTGTGAAACTGTTCAAAGTAGTAGCTGAAGTGACTGTTGTATTCGATTTCACCTAGAGATTCAACTAAGCTCAGCAGAAAAGAAGCTCCATCTTAGGAATAGTCGTGAGATACAGGCAAGTAAAGGTTGATGAGCGTGAGTACATCTTGCCAGAGGGTGTAATCGTTGGCCTTAGATAGAAAAATAGGTAAAATCTGCAATATTTTTCTTTTGACGCTTATAGTACAGTTTTAGCGATGATTAGTTCTGATTTTTACCTTATCAATTAGCGCCCTGCATAATTTTTAGCTGTTTGAGTGGTCGCGGCTCGAAATACAGTTAAGAACTTTGATTTCCTCGTGTTCCGAGTCGTATTTTTTCTTAATTTTTTACAGCAGAGCTGCTTCCTTGACATTTTAGTTCTTGTATACGGCTGGAAAGATGTGAGCAGTGTCCACCATGATCCACTATAGGCCTTCACTACTCTTTTAAACCTATCCGATCTTACGGATAGGCGTTCGCACTTTCGAAGTCACATTCTGTTTTTCTTCTATGATATTCTCTTATCTTAGCTCCAGCTCGAAAGGCATGTCACTGGCGTCAGTCTACACTGTCAAATGCCCCCTAAAATATGGCAAGCAGTTCAGCGATTTTGGTATGGCCAGAGGACCTGATAGTTCTTTCTTCTTGTTTTCTATAAACTTATTTTTAGCCATAATCCTTTAAGTGAGAGGAGTGATCAGCTAGAACTACTGCTCCAACTTTATTCTAAACATGTTGTAAAGTCGAAAAACTTTATTTACTAATGCCTTCTGCCTTACGATTATCTTCACTTTGTTCTACTTTTGCAAGTCGTATATCTAGTAAAAAATTCTGTTTAGACCCGTGCATTTCACAAACTGCTGTTCATAAATGGTCCTAAAATTTTTCAATCCGTATTTATTTTTTAGTTTTTTAAACAGTATCTGAGATGATAGTTTGCCCTTCTGTGCTTATTCAATGATTAAGCTGGCAAGTGAAGCTGACCCATAGTCTCTGAGTGCTTTGAAATTCGACAAAACATGATAGAAAAAAGTTGCTTTGAGTTTCCATACCCTGTCGAAGCAGTAAGTATCTACCTGAAGAGGCATTAATTATTCGCCTTCACTGATGAGTTAAGTGAGTTCCTTCATAATGTCCTGGAAGTACTTATTGCTGCGTTTGTAATGTACCATACCTTAAATAAGCCACCTGTCCTTGACTTTGTCGTAGAGATAGCTCCGATAGACTCGAACTGGCAACGAATTGATGTCCCTGAAAAATACCATACGATAAGCGTCTTTTATGTGCGTGTTGGCGTGCTGTATAATTGTTAGCGGCTCAATTTAGCCCATGATTGGTTTAATTTGCAACAAGACTTGCAGCAAAGTAGGCATGAATTCTATCTCCTAACCTGCTGAGTATATTCTGATAATAGATTTTTAGAAGCTCACTTCTTTGCACTTAAAACTGCCTTTAGCTACTACTATATGGTCAGCATCAACTCTATCGTCGAATTAGTACTCATATACCTTCAACTATGCTTTAGAATTCTGATTTTACCGCTTAAAATCATCGACTTAAGCAAAAATGTAGTACCCGATTAGTTTTCCACCCGTGATTACCATGTCGCTGTCACTGCTCTACACAATCACGCATACTTTTTTGTATGACTAATAGTTAAAAGACTCGCTTTCGATCATTTGAAGTGGCAATCTAAAGATGTTGCCATTAAAATTGGTTTGAATCATCAGCTGACCGACTTAGCCGAAGTACGATTGCTGCTACAATAGACTTAAGACCGCCTTGAAATTGAGCGTGAAAGTGTGGACGAGCGGATTTTGGTAAATTTAAAGATAGTTGTCTAGAGAAATGGGGCATCTTCCGAACTGCATTTAGGGCTGTTTGTGCTCTATCTAAAAACTATCAGATTTCCAACTGAATTGAAAAGGACCTTCAGCCTTGATCTGAAAAGTCAAACTATTGATAGGAGTCATATTTTCTTGCTTGTTTATCTGAAAGTTACTTAAGGTGTTTTAATTTCCGGCTTGCGAAGAACAAAGTTATACTTGGCCTGATATTGATTTCTTTGGTCGAAGTAGATCAAGTGTTTTTCTTGAGTCAATGCGAACATTACTATCTATTGACTTATATATTAAATGCAAACTAAACATCTATTGACTCATATTATACACATATATGCATATTGATTATTTTGTATTAAGTCCCCAATATAGTTGATTATATCAGTGATTGCAATAAAGATGGAACCCGAACTAGAAATCCGTGAAGATTTTGAGCCCACAGTGTACCACTCAGTCTACTTTTCGTAGAAAAATTAGCCACTTCAATAGTCGAATCCATCTTCTCCCTTGCTTCTCTTCAGTCAGCCCTCACGGTAAGCTTAAAAAAATGCAGACAGTCACTCTCTTACTCACCCTAGTAAAGCAAGCTTGGCAAATCTTTGCCTCCTACTCTCATTCTAGAAAGCATTCTTAGCTAACAATAAACTCAGAATATTCGTGACAGCAAGTGTTAAAATTTGCAGCTTTTACGTAACTCAAAATGGATTGACAAGCTATCGCTTGAGTGTAAGCTTTAGCTGGGAGACAAGAGTGTGAGTACAGTCTGCCACTTTGAGGATGATAGGCTTTAGTTCGTCAACACCGGAGTAGCTTGCGATTTCAGCAGTATTATCAAGATAAAAATCAACTTTAAAGACTATCAAAAATCGATGTGGCTTACCACCATAAGCTAAGTCGACAGCAACAAAGTTTAAACAAAACTTCGAGTTTTTATTTAAAATGACGGCAAAGACGATCTATACATGCTTTTCGCAAAAATCATTTTGGAGAAGCTCTCACAGATGGACTATCACATCAAGGCTGCGGCCAAGTAGGATCCCACTGCTGATGTGTTTCTCATGAAGGGTCTTCTTTACAAGAAAAGCCAGGTATTAGGCCAGTGGCACCCTCGTATCGTAGTCATCACCGACCGAATCGAAAGTTACAAAAATGACAAGTGCACCTTCATGATGACCAATATTAAATAGATTTGGACGCGGTTCGAAATATACTAAGAAAAACTGGTGCTTAAACTACGTCATGGAATGGATAAAACTGAGCTAGCACTACCTCTTGTCAATTATCCTCAAAAATTTTGCAAATAAAATTGGCTCTATCGCATTTATCGTTTGGTGGCTGTCTCCGTTAATTGATCGGCATCTTTTCATATTCTAGTGAACAAAAACATATTTTAATGAATTACAAACAGATATAGTATTTTTATTAAATCTATTTGTACATTTATTTTTCTACATTGATTCTTAACATAATATAATTATTTTTTGGTATTTTAAATGAGCTAATATACAATAACATAAGTGATCGGAGAAGGTGCCTTTGGTATAGTTTACAAGGCCACTAATGGCAAAGGAGAAATCGTCGCCATCAAACAAATTAAATTTGTAAACTAATAGAGCGGTATACCTGCTAGCGCTCTGAGATAGATCGCACTTTTGAAAAAAATAAAAGACCACAACAGAATCACTCCGCTTATTGCAGTCAACTATCAGCCTCAGACAAGCGAGCTCAAGCTAATTTTTAAATATTATCAACAGGATTTATATAAGTTGATCAACTCCAAAACATACTTTCCGGAACCATCTTATGTAAAACAGATTATTAGACAACTTTTATAAGGAGTAGCTTATCTACATAGTCAGCAAATCTTCCACAGAGACCTCAAACCTTCCAATATCCTAGTTGATTAGCAAAGTAAATCTTAGATTAGATAGATAATATAAGAATCGCTGATTTTGGACTCGCCAGACTCATCATAAAACCACAAAAAAGCCTGACCCATTAAGTTTAAACTATTTACTATCGAGCACCTTAAATTTTGTTAGGAAGCAAATACTACACTTCAGCTGTAGATATGTGGTCTATTGGCTGTATTTTTGCTGAACTTTTTACCACAAAACCCTTTTTCTTGAGCAACGGCTAGGAGATGAATCAAGCTTATCAGATATTTAAAGTAAGAGGAATACCAACAGCTGAGTAATGGCAGAATTCACAAAATATGCCTGACTTAAAAGCCGTCTTCCCAAAATGCAAAAAACAAAATTTATTTGATCTCTTACCACTCATGCCACCTCATGGCATCGATTTGCTTGAAAAAATGCTAACTCTCAATCCCAAAGATAGAATTTCAGCTTCTGCAGCTTTGATGCATCCTTACTTTGCAGTTTGAGGAGTTCTGATGATGATAAATATATTAATTTAATAAATTTTTACTTATATGAACTCAATCATTTTCTTATACTATCCATTAAACTCTTGAAACTCCTTCCTTTGCCAACTTACACATAATTGGCTTTGTTCAATCTTATCTGTCTTTCTTTTTCTTACTATTTAACCTTCAACTGTTCTTGTTCGGCTTTCTTGCGCTTAGCCTCCTCTATTTGCTTGAAAATATAGCTTTAGCCTTCTTTGTCCATTTCGGCTTTGCTTTTATTGAGGTCAGTTTTAATACTGAAAAACATAGGGCCCATCTAAGCAAGCCAGTGTGGATCGACCAAGGTCACACAATTCATATATTACTTAGAAGTCATTACAAGCTCGTGGTAGACCACATACTCTGGAATATGCCCCAGACACAGTAAAGCACTGCTCATGTGTATCTTACAAGGCACTCCCGTACGCATATTGACATAGTCTCCAATACCTTTGACTTTGGCTGCGTTGATGAAATAACCAGAGCAAACAGCCTTTCTAACGATGTCATAGTTGTATTCACATGTAGTCACCTTAAAACCTAACTAGTTTTTAGCTATATCGAGCAATTGAGAACGAACTTCTCGCACCTTACGCAAACTTTTCGATTGCAAAAAATGTTAAACGCACCACTATGAAGAAAAGTTATGTTTTTTCCACTGTTCAAAAATATTCAATAAAGTCAGATGATCGCTCTCAGGTATCAATAGTTTTTATCTAGCGCTTTAAGCTTACTGCATGCGATCGCGAGGCTTGTAAAATATGCTTGGAACTGATAACATTGAAACAATAGTAAGCACTTCGTCTAGGCACTCTAGGTCATTGGAAACTATGATCATTTTTGAAAGAGGAGGATCCACGGGAAACATCGACATTTTGTGGCCAAGAGGAGTCAAGTGTCCTAGATTGTCAAGAGCTCCCAAGACCCAGAGCTGATACATGGCGTTTAGAATGGTGTCCTGAGGAGGTGGGTCCATGAAGTCAAACTAAAGTAGATTATCGATGTTCAGACTCTTCAGCAGCAAAACGACATTACATAGATTGGTCCTTTGAATTTCAGGAATATTGTTTTCAAAAAGCTACTATCTGAAAATATGAGCACTATAAAGTCTATAGCACTGACCAGGTCCTGTTCTGCCGGCTCTTCCTGATCTCTGATTAGCATTAGCCTGAGAAACAGGTGTAATTTGAAGAGCATCCATACCTATTCGTGGGTTATAGACTTTCAGTTTACAAAATCCAGTGTCGATCACGTACTTTACTCCGTCCAGAGTCAGCGAAGTCTCAGCTATATTAGTAGCTACTATGCATTTTCTTAATTACGAAGACTAAAATATTTTAGCCTGTTATTCTGATCTGAGCTGAGAATAAATCGGCAAGATAAGCATAGCGGGGGCGTTCTCCAAAGACTATAATTTTTCCTGAATAAGCTGACACGTGCACTAAATATCTTCCTGACCTGTCATAAAAATCAAAATATCTCCTTTGGGCTGTTGCAAGTGAATAGCCACAGCTTTCTTCACTGCTGCATCTACATAGTCAGTCACTGCAGCTTTCTAAAAATATTTTTGCACTGGAAAAATTCTACCAGGAATTTAAAAAATAGGTGCATCTCCAAAAAAAGATGAAAATTTTTGTGCGTTCATAGTAGCTGAAGTTATGATGATGTGTATTCCTCTTCTTCTCTGAGCTACTTTTTTCAAAATACCAAAAAGAACATCAGTGTTCAAACTCCTCTCGTGAGCTTCATCCATGATGATTGCGCTGTAGGCTGACAAGAGACCATCGTCATCTGTCAAACTCTAACGCAAAAGAACACCGTCAGTCATGTATTTTATCTTAGTTTTGGTCGAAGTGCAGTCTTCAAAACGAATCGCATAGCCTACAGTGCTGCCCAGATCGACTCCCATTTCTTAGCTCACTCGCTTAGCTACACTCACGGCGGCGACACGACGTGGCTGAGTACATCCTATGATTCCTTAATAGCCATCTGCGTATCCATCCTAAAGCAAATATTGAGTCATTTGGGTGGTCTTGCCGCTTCCAGTTTCTCCCACAACAATCACCACCTTGTTATCTCTTATGATCTTCATTATTTAATCTCTGACCTCAAATACAGGCAAAGACTCTCTTTGTTCTTTAAGTGTTTTGTTTTTGGAAAAATCAGTCGCTGTGCTTCTTTTGCCTCCTAGAAGGGCTGAAAATTTAGCCCCATCCTTGTAATCTGCTTCTCCTTATTCGTTTAGTTTCGTACTATCTCCTTCAGCTTTTTTATCTTGTTTTTTCTAGAATACCTTTTGAAGTCGCTACTTTTATGCATCATCTTTCAGTTTTGCTCTTTGCCTTTAGTTTCTTTCCCTGTAGTCTTTTACAACTGTAGATCCTTTTTTGGCAAGAATGGCCATATCAGCCAAAGGATCTTTTACTACTTGAATTTGAGTCATTTGAGTCGTGTAAGCAGTATTTCCATCCAGAAAAGGCGGCTTGAGATCGTGAACCATAAGCATTACTCTTGATTAATCATGATCTTCATCGCCCTCTATTCCTGCCACGTAGAATACTCCTGAACTAGCCAACTGATTCTACTACCATCTCATATTCTCTTCGAGCCTTTGCTGGCTATCCATTCTTGAGCGCTGACTGCTTCCTTTTAATCTGTTTTATATCTAAGCCTACATACTTCTGGTTCTCTAAGTCTAGTATAATTTTTTCTTTTAAAATTCTTACTCATAAGCGTCGTCTTCGCGCTCATACCAGTCTTATTAATTTTGTTTTTATGCTTGCTCCCACCCCCATGCTGCATATTCATCTTATAAATCTCTATCTCTTATATTTTTAGATACTCCTACAGGTTTTTTGAATTCAGGTCTTGATAAAATTTAACTTGCTTGATCCTATACTTTTTACGACTTTTTTATAACTGAATTTCCTCCGAAAATGACTGGACCTGAACGATTCGATTTTTGAGATGAATTAGATTTCATGGATTTGTTATCGTCTCGAGACCTTGATCTTTAAGAAGATTCGTGCTTTCTTCGGATTTATGAAAATTGCTGATATTTAGGGCGTTGCTTAGAGTTTCGATGTTCGCTTTGCCTTTCCTGTGAAGACATACTCTTATAATTATTAAAATATTAAGAAAGGATTCAATAATTGCTTTGAAATCTTCCTTAAAATAAAAATTCAATATTTTCAATAGAAACACTAAAAAAAAATCAAATTGTTATAAATAAAATGAATTTTAAATTTGGGATATCTAAATCACTCTAAGCCTGAAAGAATAACTAATCCATGGACATAGTAGGTCTTAAGTTAGGAAAAATATTAACTTTTTTCCTTATAGCTTTCTATTTTTTTCTACTGTTCAAGAAGTAAAAGGGGTAGCAGGAGTGTTTCGAACTAAATGTAATTATCTTGTTTTAGTTTGATAAACATCTGCATAAGCAATTTAATCTTGTGTTAAATTAAGTCTATCTAAGCTTAAACTTCGTTACTTTTGCCTGAAAGAAAACATAAGTTGAGGCTTCCTTAAGCACATATCTTAATTTATTTATATTTTTATTCAAGCATATTGCCTAAAAATATAGATTTTGATTCAAATTAAGTTAACTCTTCATTACTTATCTTTTATTTCTTCGCTAATTTTTATAATGGGCTATTCTTTATAAATATTTAGATCTTATCTGTTATCAGATGATAAAATTCGGGAACACGTTAATAGTAAATCTTGCAATTTTTATTTAAATAATCTTTTTGGCTGGATTTTCCTGATTTCTGTTCGTATTATTTGAATTTTTGAATAGTTTAGTGTATAAATTTATTGACTATTATATTTTGGTAGAGTCCCATATTTTTTTACAATAGAGTTAGCCCTTTTCGAGCATCTACTGCGCAAAATTTGCATACATCTATTATAAATGTGATTTAAGCGTAAAGACCCAAGTAAAATCTCATCAAGTATCTCGCTGCATTAGGCTTTTTTTGTAAAAGAGGATTGTTAAGCATATTTAAGATACTTTAAAATAAGTGAAATCTAAGTTTGAAAATGCGTAAAATTTTGTTATTTCCTTAATCTTCTCCAACCATTTCGTTACCTAAAATTCCATCTTCGAACAAATCTGAAAAAAAAGAAAGCTTTGAGTTATAAAACATAGGTTACTATTAGCTTTAAATAATCATTTTTTTTAATGCTGTTCCAAGATACTAAAAGACATTTTCAGGATTAGATTTCAATTTTTTTTAATGTTTTGATAGGTAATCTATAAAAGCTGGCTTATCTAATTTTTTCTATACTTCTAGTTACCAGTGCGGTTTGCCTTGCATTATTAGGCAAGCGATCATCAAAAAACGCCAGGTCTAGCTTTATTCGTACTTTTTTAGTATTTTTTATGGAACTTTTACATTATTTAGAAGCTTTAGCTATTGAAGTATAGTCGGAATTCTCGTCTAAAAGTCATAAAATAATTAGGAATCAGTGAACTAGCAAAGAGCTGAATAGGGATCATAGGGGAGGGGAGTCGCTCGATGGCACATCATATTTTAGAAATTGACAGGTTTCCTCAGAAGACCTAGAGATTAAAGCAAGGGATTTTAATAGTTTAGCTGCATTTTTAATGAAAATTGATTAAAAATGATAGAATGGGGCTACAAAAGAGGATAGTGTTGTTCGGTAGATTTCTTATGTTCAATAAGAACGTTTAGAATATCTTTTACCATTTAAATAGACTAAGCTTCGTAAGATATGCCTTTTTATCTTAGAGTGACCATGTCTTTGACTGTTACTAAAATTTAATTCTGCCGGCTAGTGTAAGGAACCATGATAAATTGTGTATTGGCAACTCTTTTTTACTCATCTGGTTAGTATTAGGCATAACGCGTTTTTAAATAGCTGTAGTATTGTTTTTTTAGGAAATGATTAAGACTAGCTTATTTTACATTTTTGCTAAAACTTTGTAGATTTATGAAGGTTTCTACAAGATTCTACAAATAGATAGACTATATTTATCGCATACTTTAAGGAATGTATATTTCCTTTTTCTCCTTATCAAGCTTTGAAATCGAAGCTAAGCATTCATTTTTTAGCTTTTAAATAAGATCTTTTACTGGTATTTTTTGGTCATAAATTAATGAAAAACTACTTCTTTAGGAGCTTAGAAAAACATTGCTTTCAGCTGTTGATCTTAATAATCCACTATTTATTTTATTTAGCTAAGATTTTATCAAATATAGAATCTACTCAAAGTGGGCAAATATCTTCGATTTAAAATCCCTGAACTCTTGCGGTTAATTTTAGTACTAACCAAAAAATTGTGCCAAATAATTTTAGGATTTTAATGCGTTTAGATCTTCAGTATAACTGAGCCAAAGAAAATATAGCTGAACGTAAAAAACATAAAATTTATTATAAACCAAAGAGGAATCTTTTGATTTAGACTTTTTGTTCTATGTTTTGGTAGGAGCCACTTAAAATATCGAGGGAAAAAAGAAATAGTAATTAGCGATATATGACTGTGATAGATCTGCAAAGCAGTTTAGTCGGATTAAGTAGTAGAACTCACGATTATAGCGATGGTCATTCGTTTAGACATGACTCTGGCGCCTGTAGAGAAACCCTTTTTGGTATTAGTGGAAGCAGTCTTTGATATATGTCGCTCTTTCACTTTGCATATTATAATAATGTCAACTTTTAACTAATGGCTATTTAATTTATGAAGAATATATAATTTTATTTGATAAAGTTGAGCTAAATCAGACTGTCTGTTAATAATTGACATTCTTAAATCGAATAAGAAAATGATCTTTCCGAAACAAATGCGAGTGCCCTAAAGAGTCGGTTCTCTCAAAATACAAACAATCAGTTGGGCTGATTTCAAAGCCTAACCTCCCCAAGACTCACCTTTTCTGGCCCACATATACTGGACTATCAACTATGAATATCCGCCTCTTATTGATGGCAAAAAGCAAACAGTAACCATAGATGTCAGAGTGCAGCCTAAAAGTTGGGTACTTGAAAGTGCAAAAAGCAATCTTAATTTGCTCAAACACTAGTACGGTCACTATTTGATAGGTTGTCTCTGTGCCTTGTAATTTTAAAAAAGAATCAATTACATAAATATAAGAAATTCTTCGATAAATTTTTCAAGTTTCTGCAAGACAGTTTTGCATGAAACTCTTAAAGAATTTTGTGCTTTGGAGAAAAGATATGACTAATAGACGAATCATAACATAAATAAATAGAAACAAAGTGAATGGGAATAGTGGATAGGCTAAGAATTCATAAGTTACAAGAAATTTTTTGATGAAAGAAGACAGAAAGCTAAATTTTTCAAGATGTCGAAAAAGAAGAAATAAGGAAAATAGAATCGTATAGGGACTTCTGTTAAAAATATTTCAAGCAAAGTCTAGACGAGAGGTTTGTCTGTATAGCTTTCGAAGGGCAGTTCTCGTCTTCCTCGAATGGCAAAAAAGAGATAGTTGCCTATAATAAAGAGCAAACAATCAATATGATTTTGTTAATGCCTGAATTTAATTGTTATATGCTAGCAGTATCTGAGCCTATCCACACGCGAGGCCTAGTTCGATTCCGAAATCACTTGTCAGCACCCACACTCGACACTCTCGTTCAACAGCATCCTCTTCACTTATACCTAGAGGACGAAGAGTGGGATCTCAGTATAAAAATCATGATTAAGTGGGACAGCATTATCGTAAGTTATCAGAAGAAGATGTGTTTTAACTAATGGAATAAGTGCAGATAACTTCAATGAAGCTACGTAAGTCTGCTCCAAGCTAGGATGGAGCATCGCTAATTCGATACTAAGATAAATAAAAGATGTTTCTTTCCCTAAAATTCGTGAACTTTATCTCAGTACGCAACAAATAACAAGATGGCAACTGCATAGTCAGTCTTTAATCATTTTCCTTGATGAAGCTGAACTCTCTTTAAATTCTCAATCTAAGTAATTTTTAAGTAAGTCAGAAGATAATTGGATTAAGAGTTTGAGACCATTGAAAAAATGTATTTTGCCTTCTCTAAGGGAACTATCTTTGTGTAAATAAGTTTTGATTCAGACAGCAATCTTATAGTGGATTTTACGCCATTATCACAGCTACATGCTCCTAAACTGCAGCTTATTTGGACCACTCCACAGTGGTAAAATGATTGATAGATAGTGAGATTTTCGATTGCCAAGATGGTCTTGGATGGATGTTCAGACTTTAAAGCTCAGAAATGAATACTATGAGTAAAAAATTATTTTAATATAGTTACGCATCATCATCGAGGACAGCCATTTAACTATAGCAAAGTCTAAGAAATGATTGCGAAACGTTATTTAGACGTTAAGCTCAAATACGAGATGAAAGACGATATAAGTTTGCGTCGTTTAGACTGAGCTGATAGCTAAAATCTATATATAAAATGATTGTTTGATTATAATTAAATGAGTCTCAGGAATAATATTATCAATACTCTAGGTATTCTGCACAAAGCAATAACTCAGGCTCCACTTGATAAGCAGCCTATGCTGATGAAAAAACTACAAAGAGTTGTGGAAAGATATCAAGGACAAAATCAAAATACATAGCCAGCATATCTAAAATAACTTTAATTCAATCTCAATTTCTTAAAACTTTCTTTTCCCAAGTTGGACTATTCCCCACCTCAAGAACCCTAGAACCCGAACTCAAACCCAAACCCAAACGAAAAGAAAGAGTAAGAACAGTTAAATTAAAAAAGAGCTAAAGAATAATTTGTTTAATTGTAAAACTAAGAACAAGTGTTGAAGTTCGTAGAAGACACTGAGAAAGTCCTCAAGGGGGTGCGAGAGTAGGTACAGTTCATGAACTGGAGTGCCGGTAATTTTGATCCTGAGGATCTCAAAAGACACAAATAACTAATGGCGAGACAGTACTTTTCGGGAGAGTTCTGGAAAGGTAAGGAAAAACCGATAAGTCCAACAGCTAGCTACTTGATGGACTTAATGGAGAATCATCCTGAGGAAAGGTAGAAGTAAGTTGTGGTTGAAGACAAATAAGAATAGGTGAAATTTACTCATGATAGCTAAAACAATTGGTAGAAGGTAAAAAGATGAAACATGATAGATCGATCTAATCATATTTTATGTTTGGCTGTTTTGTTAATAACGATATTTGGACCTGAAAATTTGTTGCTTTGCTAAAATAAAAGAATCTTGTCCCAGGCACTAATTGGCTTCTATTTATTGCTTGCGACTGCACTAGCAGGTCTTATCGGTCTTTGAACTACTTTTTTATCGACTTGATTTACTTTTTTCTGTTATTGTTATAGCTTTTTTGGCGAAGGTTTGCGAGCTTTATTGGCAGATTGTTTTTCATTAAGTTTTTGCTTTTATACAACAGGCTTGTCTTAAATGAATTTGTAAACTTGATAGATTTCATTTTGGATAACTTGCTGATTGTCCTGTTGCATCTTTTCTTGTTTCTTTCTTAAAGGAGAGTCTAACTCATCTTTCTCTGGAGATCTACGCACCTACTTTTTAACAGGTGATTATTTTTTTGGAGATCTAGGAGAGTTGCTTCTTGCGGTTTGACCTACCCAATCAAAAATGAAATCATTTTGCTATTTTATGTTTTTTAATGCATCTAGAAGCTTGTATTTGATTTGCAAATAATCAACTTTTTAATTGTTTTTTAGTCCTCTTACAGTATTAAGAATATCAAAGAGCTGCTGTGGTATCTACTTATTTTTTACGCTCTGAAGCCCTACAAACGATCTTTTGGTCAGCAAAATTTTGTGAAAATCAGCTGGTGATTTGATTTTCAATTTAAGCCAAGGTAGTGAACCTTACGCTAGAAACAGTAAAGTATAAATTAGCGATTAAATGTCATCTGCAGGACCCTGTTACTTACCTTAATGAGCTCGACAACTCATAAACCCTAAAGTTCCCATCACTTTTCCTTGTTACTATTTAGGTATTCCTGAGCCAATTTTATGTGCCAATCCGAAATCAAAAAGATAGATTACTTTGTTCTTTTCCTTCAGACCGATGCCTAAATTATCGGGTTTAACGTCTCTGTGGACAAAGCCTATTTTGTGAAGAGCTTATAATCTATCAGCTGCCTGTAGGCCGATCATTAAGACAGTTTTTATTGAAAGAATATTGTTAGTAGCTTTTTTCTTAATTTATTCAAGGTCCTGTCCCATAAGTTCCATCAAAATATAACGGTAACCAAGGAACTATCCTGTCTCAAAACACTACATAAAATTTAGATTACCTTAACAAATCCGTGAGTATATTGCTACTTTGCTATCATGCCATACATTTTTTATTATATCTCAGCGTATCGAAGCGAGTGTGCAGGCATGAATTTTATCGCATACTATTTCTTTTTATTATTGACATCTCTTGCAAGGTACACTGCTCCAAAACCTCCTTCTTTGAGTTTGAGTCTTACTGTGTATTTACCGTGAACGGGTTTTTAGACTATCTGTTGAAAAAATTACGAAAATTAGGTTTCGTTTATTTCATTTTAAATTATAGTTTATAATCAAATGAAAGCAGTTTTCGATATGATGTTAGTATGAGTAGTAGCTATATGTAGATAAATCAGACGTCATTTGAATTCGTAAGAAATCTTGAAGTACATTTAGGGCTCTTGGTTAGCGTTGAGACTAACTGCAAGTTCTTGTCCGTTGATTAATTCTAGCTGTTTTTCTTCTAAGCGCACCCACTGACCTCCTAATTTCCTGTATAGTATATATTTTTCGTCTCGTTCCAACATAACTTTCCCGTTGTCCATTTCTTATGTTTCCTGAACTGTGAAAAATTGATCAGCTTACTCATGTTTTTGAAGAGAAGGCGATGTTTTCTTGGCTGATACTTCATTGAGAGCAATATCACTGCTTTATTTAGTTTCCTGAGCACTTTTTCTAAGCCACATTATCTTGAAATGCTATAATTTAGATATCTTATCGACATCTGGATAGGCTACTCTGAGTTATTTATATGAATTTTTGAACAAAAGTCTTTTCATGACAAACAGCTAGACACTTCCTTGTTTAGAAATGCGTTCCTAAGTGTGTTATTTGACGAATTCACGATCAGATATATTCACTGCTGCCATCACTTTTTCGATGCCTAGTATTTTGACTGTTAGTTTTAGCGAGTGGTGCTTAGCGAAATGCTGTGCTGCGTCTAGACCATGATTCTACTGTATAGTAGGACCCATTTCATAAATTTCTTCTATTTAGTTGTCTACATCAGACTATGATTTGGCCTATATCTTTTTTTTTGGCATTCTTTAATCGACCGGATCTGTCATATAGCTGCGTGCTTACTCAACGGCTTGTCTCAAATTGTCGATGTCCTCGTTGATTTTATCTCTTGCGTTGTTGAAAGGTAGCGACATCTTGAGTTTTGTGGTGCTTTATTAGTTCATATTTACAAAGAAATTGATTGCTAGCTCGGAGATGCAAACATGCTTTCTAAAGCATTCAATCTTGCATGAGCATCTTTAAGTCGATTCAGAAGATGTTCTTCTACGAAATTTTTGGGGCGTTTTTATTGTCTAAACTATTGCAGAGTCATTTAAGCTTTCTTTATATTGTAGACCAATTTTTCTTTAAGCAACTTGATTTCTCTCTAGCTCTAGCCTAGGTTTTTGATCATGGAGACGACTGACTATAGCATCTGAATGGACGATCTGGGCGGGAAGATATATATATTATAAAAAAAAGAATTCAAGATTTACACTAGCCATGTTATAATATAAGAAACCTATAATCATTACTATTGTTTCATTGATTGAATTATGTTCTATTCTTTTATATTGATGTTTGGTTCATTACTCTTATTGATAAGATCTGCGTTCAACTATTACCAACTTTCGCTAGAACTCTATTTAGATTCAGAGTTTTTATTTTTTTCATTGATTTACTATTGTTCTTAATATTTAACGTTTCGCAGAGTTGTTTAAGCTTATTAAGTTACATTGAGAAGGGCTAAATTTTCTTACTAAAGCTACTTACAGAGCTCTTAGATATTTTAACTATCTTTTAAACTTGATTAAGACGATTTTTCAGAGCTTTTCGGCAATTATTTTTATATTTTTTATTCTTTTTTCGGCTAGATATTCTGCTTCAGTTGAGTAATGTTTGATTAGTTTTCTTTTGATTTTTTACTTACTTTAGTTTCCTTTTTAGTCTTTTTTATTTGATCTATTTATTTCCCGTATTTAAGCCTATATTAAGCCATATTTTGCTCGTAGTTTTCCCTGGATTTTCTCGCCAAAGCTTCATATGGTTCTCGATCTTTTTCTGGTACTTTTTTCCATAGCTATGCTACTATTTTAGCTAACTTTGATCCTAAGCTTTCGCCTTTTTCCTTAGCTATTTATTGCCCTTTTTGTTTATAGTAGAAGAAAAAACTTGACATGGGATGCTTTGGTTTCTACATTTTCGCTTTTTAGATAAGGTTTTAAGGAGTCACAGCAACTTAGTCTTTTTTAGATTTCTTAGAGATTTAAGCTAATCTTTTCTTATTTTATTGATTTCTCGTTTATTCTTTACTGATGATTGCTTAATTTGATACTTTGACTTATTGTTCGTGAACCAAATACTCTAGGCAATCTTCGCTCATATCATTAAAGAACTTTGCCATTTTATTGAGGACTTGTGCGATCTGAATAAAAAACTTTTTACGATTTTGATGTGGACTCGGTGATTAGGTTTCTCCATTTTCTTTAGGTCTTTGTTTGATCGATTTGTAATAGAAAGTTGCTTTTAAATGCAGATATTATTGTAATAATAAATGATTAAAATCTATAAGATGCTTCCTTTTTTTTATAAATTGATTATGAAAATTACAAAATCTAAAAAGTTAATTTATATTAAAAGTTTTTACAATTTTATTTTGATTTTAGATGAAAAAGCCCAAGTATTACTAAAGTTAAGAATGTTGATTTACATAGATATACTTAAATGACAATCTAATATTTGAATCATCATTTACGATTGAGACCCGATTTGGCTATTTTCTTCTTTTTATTGCCTTGTCGACTTTTACCCAAGGAATCATCCATACTGTCGTCTCCTAATTCGTTATCTCCGCTATCCGATTCGTCTTACATATTATCTTCTCTCATCATTAGATGTTTTCCCCCTGACTTGGTTTTGCCCAGGCGAGGTCTGGCCCGCTTAGATATAGCGTTATCTTCCATTTTTATCATAGGGTCTTTTTGAAAGAATTACTAGAGTACACCGCTGGTTTTGCTAATAGTAGAGCTTAAAGAAAAAAGTCGCTAATAGTTTTATACTTTCTGTTTTTTAGCCATCGACTGTATTTTAGATGTTTTTAAACTGATGTAATTTTCAAAGCCTCTCAGAAGATTTCCCTGAGTAAAATTTATCTTACCGCTTCTTTAGTGTCCTCGATGTAAAAGGTTTCAAGCTCGTGAACCTGATGATCGAGATCAGCAATGTCTTTTTTAAGCTGTTAACGCATTTATACTAGCTACTTAGCGTTTGCCATTTAGATTATATTATAAATGAATGCATTCAAATTATATTTAGACTTGACTTTACTGCTATAATCAATGAAGAAAATCTTTCATTTTGTCATTAGAATAAACAATATGCATTATATAATTAATTTTTTAGTTTATTTTTGTTGTTAAATTATATGAAAGCGATTTAGCAATCATTTTTAACAAAAAAACATTTTTAGCTAAAATATGATTAAAATTGAATAGTTAAGCTATATTTCTGATATTTTTTAAAGTTGCCTCTTAGTCGATAAGTAATATACATGTTTTGAAGCAAATTAAGGTTCTTATAATCATTCAAAAACAAGGCAATTCGACAAATGGAGTAAAGCAGTCCAAGAACTAAGATCTGCCCAGTCTGCAAAAAAAAGATTCCCATGCAAAGCTACGACTATCATTTTTCTTTATGTTAGCAAGCCTAACAATAAAAAAGGAAGGAAAAGCGCGCTAACAAGAAGGGTGGAAAAAGGAAAAAGAAACAGAAAGAATAGGTTTCAGAGGCTGAAGAAACGTTCCGTTGCCCCCTTTGCGACCATCCCCAGACTCTTTAAGAACTAGACACGCACCCTCCTATTTGCCCTAACCGTGAGGATCCGTGCCCCGACTGTAACTTAAGTTTCCCAAGAAATATCATGAACGACCACAGATATTACTGCAGGATGAACCCTAGAAACAGATAACCTCAAGCATAAGTTCAGGTCAGGCCAGCTCCACCACTTCAAGTATAAGTTCAGGCTAGACCAGCTCCACCACCTAAAGTATAAGTTCAGGCTAGACCAGCTCCACCACCTAAAGTATAAGTTCAGGCCAGGCCAGCTCTACCACCACCACCTCAAGCTCAAGTTCAGGCCAGAGTCGCCCTATCATCTCAAGAATCTATTCCTATTAGACCTCCTCCATCATCTAATGTCCAAGTTCATCCCAGGCCTGCTCCACAATCTCAAACACAAGTTCAGGTCAGGCCAGGTCTATTACATGCTGAAAATTCCTCTCATGGATCTATTGGACGGCACTAAATTCCCCAAAACAGACTTGCCAACAGAATACCTATCCAAAGAAGCTAAATTAATGTCTCCTAGGCCTCCCAATCTAATATCAGCGAGTCATCTTTACAATCTTAGTCTTCAATGAGCTCAACTATAGTCTCTTCATCTGTTTCTCAGGCAGTCAATAACAGAAACCCGTTTATTCAAAGATAAAATCCATCTAATCATTTAAGATTGCAGGATTTGATCTAACAAAGATAAATATTTTCTTTTAGATAAGACAATTATATCAATATATTCAGAGTTTAACTTGAAGAAAGCCAAGATAGAAGACAGTAAGTTCAGCCAAGAAGATAAGTTAACAATGGTATTCCGAATCAGCCTTCGCTTCCTCCACGAACACAGATACAACAGTCTCAAGGGCAAAGAGAAAATAATCCATCATAAAGAAACCCTTTTTTAGAGAGTAATAATCGTTCATTATTTTCAAATCCATAAGCTGCAATCAATCAAGGCTCAAGAAATACAAATCCTCCGAATATCTTCGGCTCGATGAGAGCACCAGGATTTATGCATCCATCAAATCCTCCGGTCAGACAGAATGAAGGATCAAACAATTCTCAAAGATAAGAAAGCAACGCTCCTCCAAGCTTTTTACAAAGAGCATTTTCAGATCCTAATCGGGCATTCAGGTAATGGTTGTAGAGAGATCATGACTAAGATAATTAATCGTCTAATTCGTAAAATGAAGACTTATTTCATAGGATTATGCTCGAACGCTAAGGTAGAGGCGTTGAAAGGAACGGAAGTGTGTTTTAAAATATAAGGCAGGACCGTTAAAGACACAGACTAGCAAGAGAAGTAGAATTAATGAGTGGAAGAGCTTAGGTTCGCTAGCAAATCAGGAGACTTGAGATAAATTAGATAGCCAGAAGATCAAGATTACTCGACTCGAGGCCCATGAGACAAGCTTAGATCAACAAAATTCCTGACAGGCAATACTTCAAGTCAAAGAGAGAAGGTCAGGAGGATTAACTCTGTTCTATATGCTACATGGAAATAGAAAACGATCAGCAAATCAAAGACTTGAAATGCAAGCATTTATTTCATACTGGATGCATAACCCAATGGATGACAAAGAACAGTTTATGCCCGCAGTGCAGAGGAGACATGAAAGAAAGCATGAAGAGACCCAAGAGCAAAAAATCAAAAGACAAGGACGAGTCTTCAAGCCAGAGCAATGGAATCAATCGATCGCAATCGTTAGCTAACCCTGAAAATCGATCCCAACACTGAAACTACATGATTATGAGTTACTATAATTATAAAATCGCTTATATAGAATATAAATATTTATAGAAAAATGAACTAATGGCCGGCTGATGTCAAGCCAACTATAAGAATCAACGGATATTTTCCAGGGAAAATTACTTAAAAGTTGAATCGAGACTCAAAAAAAGGAGATTTTATTAATTTAGCCTTCAAAAACTTGAACAGCAAATACCAGAAACATAAAGTTTTTGAGCCTATGAATGTCGTAGCTGAAGGAGCATCACTTGCAATAAAAGACAGTAAAAAAATATTTATTTAGCTAAATAAAGATTGTGGCTCATCACTGATGCATCTGAGTAACCTATCTGCATATCAGATCTTTTGTAAAGCAAAACATCGCTAGTAGCTTTGGCTCATAATCAAATGGTTGTTTGTGCTCGCAAAAAATATTATCTTTTATCTTGGGAAGGACGTAAAGCGTTTTCCTCAAATCATCTCCAAAGTATCGATTTAGCTAACTGCAAAAGCAAACTAAGCAGTGATTTTTAGCTGCACTAAATAACTGACATAGATGTTAAAACTAATTTTTTCTTTAATCCGAACAATAATGTATCGGAATAAAGCTGGCTGTTTGCCATGCCAGAAGATAGATCTGTGCTGGTCAGCTATCCATGCAAAAAAACTCTAAAAACACCAACAAGCGTAAAAGGTCTATCAGTTGGAAAACACATAAGTTTATATTGGGATTATCAAGGAAATATTTATAGCTGGGGCTGTCGGTCGATTGCTTTAGGCTACGGTGGTCTTCCGAACTCAGTATACTGTCTATTATGCAGGAATATGTGTCCATGCCTAAAACAATTTAAACATTAAAAGATGTAGCTCAGGCCTATGCTGGGAAAAACTACTGTCTCGCCATCACTTTTGAGGGTAAACTTTATGAATGGGGCATGTAAGAATTTTAATACTTAGAAAAAGAGTTTCACAATCTAAATAATAATTAATTTTTGTTCCGAGGTAAATAAGCCTCGAATCGCCTGAAAAATTTGTAGATTTGAAAGGAAAAGATGATAAGTATGCAGTTTTGACACTTTCTGGAAAGCTATTCATATGGGGAAAAGGGGCTCAACAGCACATCAGCAATCGCTACGTATTTTCCTAAACAGAAGATTACTAGTATGAACCTCGTCAGATTTCTCAATAGTATGGTTTTATTCACGATTTCAGCATGTCTTAAAGCTATTTAGTATTGATTACAGCCAATAAGCAATGCACAGGTTTTTCTTACAGTAGAAAAACTTATTGGAATCACTTTAAATAAAATGTAAAAGATTGCTTAATATGGAACGAAGGTATTAAAACTTAGCAAAGCGAATCTAGACCTAAAAAAATCGGTCTAGTTGATTTTAGATCACCACAAAAATGCAACACCAAAATCAAAGACCCTGTTTAATAAGCCTATTCTAAGATACAATCTAAAGAAAAATATTTTCAGGCAGCATCATAAGGCTAAAATATTTTCAAATATATACTACAGACTACAAAAATCAATCAGTTCGATGAGTTCGAAAAATCTACTGAGCAAACTTTTTCTGTTTTTAATACTAATAAAAATGTTAGTCTAAAAAAATCGAGCTTTAAATTAAGTAAAACGATGACGGCAGTCGATTAGTTAAGCAAAGAGTTTAAAAAAGAAAAATAACATGTAAAAAAGCTATTATTTGGTCTTAAGAAAAGTTCTTCTAAATCGATAAAAAAGCAAATGATTGTTGTAAGAAAATCTGCAAAAGTTTCAGATACTTTATCTTACAACAACAGACTTGAAGCGGTTATGAAAAAGAAACAAAATAGCACTCAATAATGGTTAGAAGATACTGTTAGAAAGATATAAACTCGGGATCTATAGTCAAGGAATGCTCTAAAAAGATTAGCAGACGCAACTAAAAAAGAGGATAAAATTAACTACATCATCGCTAGAGGTCTGCAGCAACTTTTAATAAAGCAAATTCTTGTCAAAATAATGACCAGTCCTTTAGCCTAAGGTCGTCAGATTCTTATCTAAAATTTTTCCAAGCATCTGAAGATCTCAAGAGTAGAGCGTCAGATTAGAGGACTATTCATGAAAACTAAAATAAAATTAAGACTTCAAAATATGTATTCTAATTCTCTGAGCCGCTTCTTTCTGCTAGTGGTTTACTTTCAAAGATATGTTAAACGTTATCGATAGAAAAAATATAAACTTAATTGCGAAACAGTAGTCAAAAAAGTATATACTACTGTGATTTTAAACAAAATGAAAATCGGCTTGGCAACTTGTAAGTTCAATATCAAAAAATTGCAGAAATTTCGAGAATGGGTAAGTATGTACAAAAAATAACAAAAAAAGTGCCTGAAAAGCGTTTGGAAGATTCAGCTCTTAGCAACTTTAAAAGTTAACTCGTAGCATTAAAATATAGTGTTTTCGCATGTTCCTAGGTGCTCTGAGGACGTGAATGTTCAGCAAATATTTGCTTAAAGACTTATTTTAAACCCAGATTTAAAGTTGCCTTACTTTCTTAATAAGCACATGGTTTTCCGAATTAAAGTTAGAGATTTTCATAAAATTTAAATTAAATTTTTTGAGTAAAGTAAAAAAATTAATAACAATCAAAACGCGCAATATATTTGTTAATACAGACTGCTACGTCGAACAAGATTGACTAAATTTATGCGATAATAATCAGAATAAAAACTAAATCGTTTTAATTTTGGTGTTTCTGACATTCTTCCTTTTTCTTTACATCATGATATTTTCATGCATCCTAAAAATTTTGATGTTTTTATTCCAGAAATAATGAAGAAAAGCGAACGTTGGGTCAAGTAAGAGCATAATATTTTCGAGAGGCAGCTTGAATCTATTTTGCTAAAACATGAACGCTAGTTTAGACAAAAAAGAAAATAATATGACTTCAAACTAGCTACCTACATTCGAAAAAATTATGATAGATTATCTGAGAAAAGATGGCGTTATATTCTAGAATATAACAAACTGTAAAAGACACCACTTAAAGCAAAGCAATAAAAATAGTTATTAAGACTTCTGAGACTTATAGGGGCTGAACAGCTTATAGAAACTGACTTTATTCCTTAAAAACATACTGTTTTGTAGCTGGCTAAACAGCAACTAGATGCACCTAGGCCTCCTGTAAGCTGCATTTAATTCGGTATGGCTTAGTTTAAGTCTTAATATAAAAAATATTGTGAGTCTGTATTTTTCAAAATGAAAGAACTTAGAAAAAGTTATTTTTGATTGATATTTTAAATTTAGGAAATAATTAACAATACTCTATCATTTTTATGATTTTACTTATACATTTACAAATTCTGGTATTTAAATTTGACAATTTTTTTCTTTTTCAACAAAATTTTAATCATCATAGTTCGTATTTGTTTTGATATTTTGTATTTATTTTTAGCTTATATCTACTTCTTATCCACTAGTTTCCTATACTTTTGCTTAAACTTGGTTTTCCTTTTTTATTTCTTCTTAAGCTATGTTTAAACATACCGAGTATTTTTAATAGAGAGATTAAAAATTTTTGGTCTAGCTTCTGATAAGATCTAAAATCACATGAGGGTTTAAAAAACTACTGATCATTTGTTTATGATAAATGCGGCATTGATTGGGATTTCTGGTTCGAACTAGTTTAGAAAGAGCTTTGAAATGGTGCCAGTTCAACTAAGTTGATTCTTTGATTGCTTTGCTTTTGTAAAGAATATATTAAAGAAAAACAAAGTATTTGACTGATTCTTGTTGGCTCCAAACAGTATTCTTTTTGAATGAAATAGGTCTTTCTATTAGCGACATGACTTAAAAGGGAGATTTTCTCTGAATGTTCTTCATTGTTTTTAAAGTATAATACAAAATTTAAATTATGTAGATATCAGCTATTTAAATACGATCAATTTTATGTTTATTCGGCGTATGGATGAAGTTCAAGTATAATTGCCTCTTGATCTTTAGCTAACTCTCTTAGAGATAACAGCTACTATTCAAGGGCTCTTTTGTGAGTTTCTAAGGCTTCTATAAGGGCTTTGTTTTATGTTTTTTATCTTATCCATGCATCTTTTTGGATGTTGAATTAACTTTTAGCATTCTATAACTATTCTTACTTAGAAGAAAGTTGCTATTGATTCAATTTACATCTATCTTTTAAAATTCTATTTTCTCTTTTAAGGAGTTCCAGTTATTAAGCGACATTTGTTTAGTATAGTTTGTTTACTTGATGATTAGAATTTTTTGTTTCCTTATTTCTTTGCCATCCTTTTGACTATTTTTCTGATGGCATATCTTTGTCAAGTCTGTACCTATGAACTAAAGTTAACATTAATTGTTGTATGTCGTACTGCATCTTATCAAAAAGTTTAAAAATTAAATAATTTATACTAGAATCTGATTATGAATCTACAATCATTATTGTTTATCATTTTGCTATTTTTTAGCTTCCGTGCCGACTATACTATTCCCTGAATCGTTTTGTTGAGAATTTTTTTTGTCTTCTGCTTTTGCACCTGTCTTATTCTCAATTATTTAATTCAATTTTTAAACAAAAAGCTTTCCTACTTCCGCTGTTTCTAGCTATATAGTATTAACTGTACCTGAAGCTTGATTTTGATGCGCTAAGCGGGATCGTTCTTATGCATTACGAAGACAGATACTTACAAATTTTCTTCTTTGTGGTTAAGAACTCGAACTTCACTCTTGTTCGCTAGCACTATGCCGCTAAATATTGTGTTTTTAGTTGCCATCAGTTTAACCACTATGAAGTTCAATTAGCTTTTTGGGTCGTGTTGCAGAGTTACCTATACGCTCTCAACTAGGTCTCCATTGCCTTTTTTAAACTTTCTGGCTACTCCTGATAAAAGTGAGACCATTTGTTGCTGATATTCAAATTTTCCTTTGCTTTTTGATCGATCTATCTCCATAGTTTGCGCCTTTTCTAGTTCAGCACTGTCTCCTTCACCTCCTTCTCCTTACTAATCTCCAGCTTTGACTGGAGGAATTTTGTTGCCTTCCTGAAAGCCGAAAATAGAGGCGTTTCCTTGTTTAAAAATTGAGTCGTTTTTGGTCTCTGATTTGAAAAAAGAACCGACCTGAGGTTTCTCGGCGCCGTTGCCAGAAAATAGATTAGGAGATTTGAGGTCAATTTTTGGTGGATTGGAAGAAGCGCTTCCGAAAAGTGAAGAGCTTCCGAAAAGACCGATACTGCTAAACAGTCCTACTCCGTTATTGTTATTAAACATATTGCCGAAAAGCAAAGGCTTGCTTTAATCAGGTTTATTGAGATCTTTTTTTGGCTAGCTATCGTCTTTCTTAATGAAATGTATTCTGAGTTAATAATAAGTTACTGTCGTTACTCATGTGGTTAAGTAGCTGATGCGGGCTGAGGGTTTTCTATAGGTTCAAGAGTTTTTTCGTCTATCTGATAGGGTGCTGTTCTTTTTGCGCTCATTTGTTGACAGTAAATAACTATTAAATAGCTTTGATTATAAAGCCGCTAAATCAACAAATGAATAGTCAATTATTTGATTATTTGAGAAAATCTTTTAAAAATATAATCTATTCATATAAATATTTTAATAAAAATCTCTTAGATTATGATTAATACCATAATTAGATAATTTTTCGTATAATTATCACTAATTTTTCAAATAAAGCTTGTAAGAAATATTTGTAGCTTGAGAGCGCTTTGAATAGGCATAAAGCCTCATCAAGGGTACATCGCTTTGTGATGATGGATCGATAAACAAATCTAGGTTCATAAAGCCGATGCTTGGTGTTGATTTTTTGACTATGTAGCAGGAATGCATTTAAACAGGCTTTGATTCTGCAACTAGCTAGAAAAATCCATCAGGGCTTATTCTCCAGCCCATTGCCCATATATTCTGTATTTTCAGGTATTATCCTCGCTAAGCTTCTTATGGAGTTAGTGCATTTGAAATGTAAAATATGTCGTAAGAGGTAAGCTAAGATCTGAAAAATGCTCTCAAGAACTAACCTGGATATCTAAAATTCTTGAAATTGACCTCGCAATTCTCGCTGACTGAAAGCTTTGTTTGTAATGTAAATAGCTAGTTCCTACGGTTTATAACAGCTTCAATCGATTTTTCCGAAGACATGTTAGTGATTTGACCAGTTGCGAAACAGAAACGCCATTCAGGAGTGGGCATATTTTTCATGAGATACTCAATCACTGTAATCGCTTAGGAACTAGGCTGTTAAAATTCAGCTTTTTATAGCTCGCTCTAAGTTTTAATCAAATCATTCAGAATGTTTTGCAAAATTTATTCATAATTTTCGGCTTACTTTGCTAAGAAAAGTCTAGTGAGTTCGCTATTTTGAACCTTTTAACTAGAAATTTTAATGCCTGAAGCTCTTTTTTTAAGACTTTCTCTTCCCATGCTTTTGCCCCTAACAAGTGACTCTTTTTTCATTAGTCGAATATTGTTGACTTTTTTCGTAGCCCTTGAAATAGTAACGCGAGTATGTTCTTTACAACTCTAAGAATACTGTTTTATAATTTCGACATATTTGGCATAGATAGAGCTGACTTCTAACCCTAGTGTTTTTCGCGTTCTGATAAGCCACCCCAATTACATTTTAAGGAACTATTTTTAGCTACAGTTTTATTTTGGAGAAGATTCAACCGATAAGTATCCTCGAATGTTTGATAAAAACTGTTCTTAGTTTAAAGATTATGCAAGTTTGACTATTTTTTAAATAGTTTCTTCAATGAATGTATTTATTTAGTTTATCGGAGGCTTTATACATTTGCTAATATTTATGAGCAATCTTTCGATTTTTAACTTTAAAGGTATGCTAGCATCGAAAGACTATATTCTTTTTCTGGCTAAATTCAGTTAATTTTAGCTGAAAGCAAATAGCTTGAACCCTAAATTTTGATATTTTTGTTAAATTACTTGAACAAACTCTTGAACGAGTCCAGAATAATTCTCTTTTTTAATCTCCTTTGATATTAATTGTTGAGTTTGTGAAGTTGTTAAATTTTTATTACAAAGATCTTCTTCTGATTGCTTAGTTTCAAGTGTATTTGATTAATCTTTTAGAATTTAATTTTTTACACTACTTAGTATTTAGTTGTTGATTATTTTATTGAGAATAAATTGCTCATTTTCGAGTCTAACATACCAATCTAGACTGGTGATAGTTCGACTATGTTTCATAACTTGATTATCGACTACAAATAAGATGGTTTTCGCAGTGAATCCCCAACTTTTTAGTGTCTTTTATACCTCTGTTAATTTTGAAGGGTTTGATACAAATAGCTATAACTCTTATCCTGAGTGTTTCTTAAGTATAGTTTCTAAAGACTACTATTGAGATGGCTATTGAAGCTTGGGGTGGTACATCTGAATACGAGATTTTACTTAAATCACAGCTAACTAACTTACAACATGAACTATTCTATGCAGTTGTTATGGTCCTTCCTCAACAGGCCACACAACTGGAACATAAGGTGATGACTTTATTTTTGCAAAAGTTTAAATAGATTTCATGTTTACTTTAGTGAATTCTTAAATAAAAGCACCTATAATTGCAGACTAAAGTTGATCTTAATTTGCAAGAGGAACAGCTTTTCCAGTTAAAATAAGTAAAATATTGCCATTTCGAATGCTTTTTTAAGTCAAACTATCAACGAAGGTCTACAAATTTTATTTTCGAAGAATAGTGATTAAAAGACAAGCAAAAATTAAGTATTCTTGAACATCGTAGATGGCCCCCCAATGCCTAAGAGCAAATAACAAGAATGAAGGAATATTATTGAAAATGTTATTAGTAAGACCAGCTTTGATTACTGATAAAAATTCAGAAAAAGATGGCTAAGAATATCGACTTTTTTTAATATTTTGGTTATTCATAATAGCGAAAACTTTTCTGACTTACTTGAATGTTCGATAAAACTAATCTACCTAAATGTAATCTATTTTTTCTAGTATTCTTTAGTATTTTTAGCGACACTAAACGATCGCATCTTCTTTTTATCTAGTTTTGCTGAACTGATTTTGTGCTCGTACTAAAAGTTTATCAGTAAGTTTTCCTAATTTCTTTATCATTTCTTCTTCACTAGGTAAGTCTTCTTCTCCACAAATCTGCTCGTGAATGTTTTCTCCTAGCTGACTCATTGTGTTATTGCAATCTAATCTGATGTTTCTCATCTTACGGTTCCAATCCAACAAAACAACTTGATTTTCACGCTGCAGGCTAGACAGATACTCATGAGACAAAGCCGTCTTCATCATCTATTCACTTTAGCCATACACTACCACTGTGAATTCCTGAGCTACATGAGGAGGAAGCTATAAATCTTTTCCGACCAAAAGATAGAGCTTTGCCTCCTGATGAACCTGAACTTCTTCACCTCTGAGTGTGACAGTGTTAGTGTCCTAAGGCAGAAAAATGAGATTTCCGATCGGTGTCTATTGTAGATTATTCAATGTTTGTTGATCCACGACTTAGATGAGAACGTTATTAGGTTTGCTGAGAAATTATCTGATAGTTTATATAAATTCTTTGTGATCTTAACGGATGTAAAGGAATGCAGAGTTCTTCTAGAGCCACTGTCTTCCTCGGCAACAATGGTCACGGATCGCTATTGGTTTTGCACTATGGAAGATAATAGCCATATTTTCATAGAATTCCGGTAGGTTATCTACAGGTTCAGTGTTAAACTACTACTCATAAAGCACGAAAAGCTGCAGAAAAGAAGTTATAATAGGCATCTACTTCAATGACTTTACGTTAGTGAACCAGTCGTGAAGCACTGCTCTTCGTTCGGGGTAATTAAGGTGACTTACAAATATGAAATAAGAAGCAGTAATCGCAAACACGATTTCGAGCTGACCCTGATCAGTCAATAAATTTTTAATATTGAAATATTTCTCCTTATATTGATCTTAGAGCCATGCTAAAGCCTCCACTAGCTTTTCACCTACAGATAAGCTATTTGATTTTTATCGAAGATCGTTCTAAATGCCCATCTTGAGCTCTCTGTTGCCTTACCCACCTTACTGACTCTGAGTCAGCATCTTTAATTTTGCATGGCAATCTTATATATTTTGAATGATTATTTTACAGCAGTTTCTAAGTCGGTCGAGAAGGTCTAAAATCTTTGAGAATCTTTGAGATTACATCGCTAACTATGGAATCAAATTCGCTATAAAAGAAGAAAAAAGTCTTACACAGTCGTCATTAGCCCTTATAGGAAGCTTAAGTCTATCTCGAGAATACTAGTAAATTTAGCTCATTAGCAGTTCGGCAGCTTTGTTACAAGTGATCCCGTCCATAGTTAAAAGTTTTTGGTTATATTGAACTAGGCTTGGACTGGGAACTTCTTCAATCACATCAACGTGAAAATTGACTCTAATGGCTACAGGAATATCTTTAATTTGAGACAACTATTGACAAGATAAAATAATGCGAATAGATTTTCTAAAATTGTTTATCTCTTCTCGAGAAATCTTAGGCTTCGGATTCACATAGTTTTATGAAGTTTTATCGTTTTTGCTAACAAATTTAGTAATAGTAAAAGTTATCTTTTATTTTTCTTTTGCAGGTCCTTTTGAACGATCTTACATATGAGCTAAGATTTCGCTTTAAAGATCACTGTAGTAGTATCTTTTCAATTCCTATTTATTTTCTGAAGAAGCTATTCTCTTAAACAAAAGATAAGGCATAGGAGTAGAACTATTTATGATCTCTATAATTGATTTATTGATGTCTCCGGTAATAGATTTGTAATGGAAGCCATTAAAAAATGCAGCTAGTTTTGCCAAAGATTACTTTCCTGTGCCTCGTCTTCCCACCAGCATATGGTCAGTATCGAGAAGTATAGAATGACTGATACTGACTATTTTTTCTAAGATGTTATCAAAATTAATGAAATCGAAAGTTTATCCATATCTTTTAGTGTCTCCTTCGTTATATTTTTATATTTTTTCGTTCAAAGTACTGTATATTTTTTTAGAGTCCTTAAGATTTTAAAGTTTCTTTTCTGTGCCCTTGTGACATAAATGCGAAAACGATAGCAGATTAGTGCCATGCTGGTGTAGATCTAGTCTCATAAGTTCTCGGGCGATCTAGTCACTGCTTTTGTTATGATTTATAACCTATTGTAATGAAAAAGCCCAATATTTCTATATTTACTTGATCGCAGGAACCCCTTATCTTATCTTTAATCTTCCAAATCCTTTTATGATTCTTCTCACGGCTGCGAAACTCAGTCTCGATTAATTTTAATCCTCTAAAAATATTCTTCGAATAGTTTCAAAAGACTATTTCACTATTTTACTCTGCAGAAGAGCCGAAATTTACCAGTTAGGATCGATATTTTGTGACATATATTCCTCAAAAATTTTATTTCGTTGGTCGAAATTCATGTCTAAGAAAAGCTTTATACATGAATCTTTTAAAATTTATGGAGTTTTTTAGCAACTCATTATAAACTTAATATTTTTGAGCTTCATAATTCTGTCTCCCCAACTGTGTTGCTGATAGTTGAGCATGCTATTGAGAGTAACCAAGCTGTTTTGTTAAGCCAGATGAACATCGTCGATCATGACTACTCCCCATTAGTAATTTATTTTTGATCCCAAAGTATCACGAGAGTGTTTTTAAAGGGGAAGCATCAGCTTTTTGGTCCATGATTCACCTTGCTGAACGCTTACGTGAGTGTAGTATGAGTTCGAGTGATAAAAATATCGGTATGTTTTCAGTAGAGTACTCTTGCCTGAGCAACTTCGTCCTTAAATAACTGCTGTATTTAGAGTTTTCTAATGAATTCTTCTGATTAATGTAACGAAGTGTGCTATCTGTGGAGTCACTACAAACTATCGATTAAAAATATTTTCAGGGTTTTCATTTATCCACTTTTTCAAAAATTATGACTCAGACATCAAACCCTATTTGTATTTACAGTGAGCATAAACTAACTAAGTGATCTTCGTGCACTAAGGAACTTTTTAATCACTCAGGTGTTTCTTTATTAAAAATTAAAGTTTAAGTTGTTACTCCTCAGCATTTCGATACAGCATCAGCAAACAATAAAGAGCTGCTTATAGAGGCTTTGTGCATGGCATTAAACAATTCAATAAATTTAAGTAACTGATTACTTTTTCTTATAAAATTTGCTAATTTTTTTGAGTCAATGAGTCCAGTGTTGGCAAAATTATCTAAACGAGTATTTTATTGGTCAGACGCCTCTTATCTTAAGGAAGGTTTTCTTAGGGCCATTCGTTAAGTCTGTTTAAAATATACTATCTTGTTGCTTCGTAATTAATCGCGGTAAAACTTGCGATAACTTTAGGGTCTCCAAGTTGATCTAAGCGAGCTATATCGATCAAAAAGCACACTTTGCTTGAAAATAATTTGTTTCTTAACAGTTTGTTATTATAAAGCATGTTCTATAGAGCTAATATAAAATGAGAAGTGACTCCTTATATGTAGTAGACAGTAGGTTAACTTTCACTCATATATTTTTCTAAAATACTCATAGTTTCTTCATCCTCAGAAGAAGAAATAATATTATGTTTGAAGCTTAATATCTGTTTGCTACTAAATGTTTAAGCATATATAGTTACGAGTTTATTTTATCTTTTTCCAAGTTATCTTTATAGAAAATGTTTTTTACTGCCTCCTTTTCCAGTCACAATAAGAACTTTTCTCTGCCATAAAGCATCGACAATCTATTACATTCGATCTGAATTTTTCTTTGTGTTTTGCTACAAAGGCAAAACTGCCAAAGACTACAGATGAGAAGTCAACGCTTGCAGAGTAGTTGAACTTATTTTAGGTTTTAGATAATCTAAAGCCCTCGCAAACAGCTAATGTTCGTTGATTGGTTATGAATCAAATGTGATTTAATCCAAAAATTAAGGTATGCTGACTCCCTGCATGAAACTTTTTTTCTAAAGAAAAGTCACCGATTCGAAAATTCTTGAAAGCAAGGTTGTTTTATTAGAATCGTATATATTCAACATCTTCATGCTACTTTTTAGTATTTCGCTATTAGGAGGTATGTAGTTTACTACTCGCATCTTGCCTTCGAAACTGTAAGCCTGAGAAGAGTCACTTACTGTCATAAAAATGCATCTTGCTCGATCGGTTTCTTTGACAAAAGAACTGTTTTTTCTTAAACTGTCGCTAGAAAACTAGTCAATCCATTTTTGACATGTAAGATCGTTGATGATCTAGTTACTTAACTTATCAGCAAGTGCAACTAAGGGAATGTAATCTGCGTAGTAGCAACCGATAAGGTAGTGTTTGAGTTACACTTGAGATGTATGAGGCAAACAGAGATAGTTAAGCGCTTTATATCCAATAGCGTTCAGCAATCGTTACAAAGAGCGACTACAGCCATTATAAAGCAAAGATTGTCCTGACTTAATTCCTAAAAGAACTTCAGCTTAGTTATAGAGAATGACCTTTGTACGACTGCCTATCCAATCGTTTCCGTACCTTGCAGCAGCATACAGCTGTTTAGCAGTAATATTAGCCTCATCTGAAGAAGAATCTTCCCAATCAAATTTGAGCTGAGATGCCCAGGAAAATTCATCTGGTTTAGATATTCTACTTTTGATCAAATGGTCTAAAATTTCTTCATAGTGCAGCTGTTGAAGCAGCAGACTGTCATACTTTCTGAGCAAACTAGGAGTCAGCTACTCTTTTTTCATTTTGATGCCCCTTATGCGGATATCCTCAGCAGTATCCTTTCTCATAATTTTTCGGAACTGCTCCAGAGAATCCGGTGTTTCCTCTTGATTATCAATAGCAATAGTCGTGTAGTGACTGAAGTCTACCCTGCTGACTGCCAGAAGCTGCTGGATATTGTACTGACCGACGAGCGTAATAAGATTAGTCTATACAGCTTTGTATCGACAGCCTCGCATAAGTCTTCGACTTAGTTCAGCAACTGTTTCTGATATTTGAAAAAGTATCTGCTAAAAATCACAATTAGTCATAATTGGGTTTTTTATAAGTCTATCTTCGTCTTCAGTGATGATGCAAGTTATCCTGTCGTTTTAGGTTTCAAGAGAAGCGATCGCAGGAGTGAGGAAACAAGCTGCTTTTTCGATATATTAAATCGAAGGTTAAGTCATGAGTTTAAGCAGTTGTTAGTCGCTAAATAAATAAAGGGGAGGAAAGCTTTTTCGATGCTAAGTCAAGATGTTTGTGATATTAATTTAAATTTTGTTTAGATTGAATTAGATCTCAGCTAGTTTTTAATCAACTCCAGGCAGAATCAGTTTGCCCAAGCGTGGACCTACCTAGATTCCTTTACTCATGCCTTTACTTATCATTTTGTATATCCTCTCAGCACTCTAGAAGTGACTAAAATCAGGTAATTTTTTTAAATCCAATACTCTGCAGTATTTTTCGTATTCTGATATTCTCTATTGGACTACCAGCCATCGATCGAGGCATTTTTGAGTTATAATTAAAAAGTCATATGTAATAGAGTATTGTTTGAGAGATTGAGCGTGAGGATTAGATAATAGAGTGGAAAGCAGCATTAAAATGCTATCGAGCTAGTCTCTCAGAGCAGGACCGTTTACTATAAGACTGAATTTTCCAGGTGTTTTGCTCTTTATCATCAGATTCATCCAAGATTCTTCAAGACTTTGATACTCTTGCTGTAGTTTGTTTTCCACCCTACTTTTTTCAAAAATTAACTGAACTTCTTTTAATACGGGAGATAGTCCGCTCTTTACAAAGCTTTCTAGATTGAATTATTTCTTTTTCAAGTCTAGTTTGTATCCTTACGGCAATAACTCATAAATTTATGACCAATGTCTATCTGATAAGCTTTAGCCAATTCCTTTCAAGAGAGGAAGATGCAGAGCATAGTCGTTGACCAGTGTTTTCAGATGAGTTAAAACTTAGTTACTTGATAATTTTTCTTATAAATCGTTTACTATAACTTCATATTTGCTTATCTAGGCTTACAGCTATAGAAGGGGAATTTAGCCGACCATTCTATGAGATATTTGTTTGACTATTTATTCCCATTATTCTAAAGACCGCCAAAGAATGATTCTAGCTTAAATTTATGTAGAAAGAACACTCAGTTCCTCAACTCCCTACCCGTTGATCTTCAAAGCACTCATATAGTCTAAGCATTTTTAGTTTTCTTCTTTGAGCTCCACCTATTTCTTCTTGAGTTGACTTAAATCTTATAAAATTTATCTTCTATTAGAGCTCAAGCTCAAATATTTAGCAGAATTTACTGCATCTGCTACCTTACTTATACCTTTCAATAACTGAGGACGATGATACTTTTGAACTTCTTTTGTGTAAAGCTACATTTTTCTCTCAATATGATGTTCTGCATTAGCTAGCAAATGATCCATCTGATCTTTTAATTTCAATGTAACTGTCTCAAATTACTTTCTTTTCTTTACATCCATCTTGAAATCTTGCATTATCTGATAAATTTGCCCGAGCTCGATGCACTAGTCTCTTCTTTCACCGAATTATTTTTATACTTCTGCTATGACTCTGACGGTACGCACGTAGTCATCAATATTTAAAATCTACTATTTAAGCTTGCCCCCGTACAAACTTAGCCAAGCATTTAGTTCTTAGCACCTACCTTAAATCAAAACAGGCAATCTATTTTTTAAATTATTTATTATTCCTTAAAATTTGCCAATCATAGTGTTTTTTAAGCGAGTCACTTGAATGTAAAGTATTCCCAGCTAAACTCTATGTGGTAGCTGAATATTTATTTAAGACAGAAGATTGGTCGTAAAAGTGAGGAATTTTTAAATAGTTTAAGAGGGGTTAAGCAGCTCTCTTGACTCTAGTTTTTAAAGTTCAGTCTATGAATATTACCAGTATGCGTTAAGAAAGTTAGTAAACATACCTTACATTTTTTAACTAAGACGTTCTTCACTTTGCTTCAGGATGTTTTTAATCGTAGATAAGGAAGAGTCAAGCGAGTCAAGCAAAAGAAGAGGATCTAAATTGTCATTCTAACTTATCTACCAATTCTCGCTAACAAGATCGTCCCATTCTTCCAATATGCTCACAAACTTCTGCATTTCTCGATGGCGAGCCCACCTCTCAAAACATTTTATTGATCCTAAGCCTTATCTTAAAAAGAATATAAGTTCATCTAGAATGTCATCGACGCTAGGTTGAAACGAAAGCCAGTGCTCGCATATTCCGGGCACTTATCGACCTACTTTTTAGCTTTAACCTTTAACGAGAATGTTTTGATATGGACTCCATTTTGAGCTATCACTGGCCCGACAAGTAATATTTTGAGGCACAACGCTAAAATTGCTTTCAAGTTGCATCATAAACATTTTTTAGCTTTAAAATTCATCTTTATTCTAGTCTAAATTATGTTTCATGTAGATTTATCCTTATAGTTGAAGGGTCTAAAGACGTTGGATGAAGTTAGAAACCTGGGAAGAATACAGTCCAGCTAAGCAAGAAAGATGAAGACTGTCGACTAAGTAAGAAAATCTGATAAATCTTCCTGCCTACTTTCTGAGCTTAGATCTATGCTAATAAGACATTTTCGAAGGAAAACCTAACACTTGAAAAGCTCCTTCTTTTGCACTTTGCCCGCCTACGCCAGGACTTTGAGGAATTTGATCATCTCCTATACCTTTTTTCATCTGCTATCGCAACTAGCTAAGTTTATTGTCAAAACATCGTCGAACTACGTTTCTGGATTATCTTGAAAACTATTCGACTGCCAAAGAGGCTTATCTCCTGGCTCTCTATTGGCAGTGTTTAAAACTTTATAACGTGTAAGTTCCTTCATTTTTTGCAATAATTAGCACTGCTTTTTCCATGTTTAAACTCAGTTTTCTCAGCTCTAGTATAGTGCCTCTATTGATAGGATCTAGAAGAAACAGACGTTGTTTAAGTGATTGAGAAATGGCCTATCGACGCTGTTTAGTAATCGTGCTTCTCCACATTTGAATAGTCTTCCATCTGCGAAAACGATTGAAGAATTTTAATGATTTTATCTTCATATAAACAGCTTTTTCATGAGCCCACTCTCCGATCTCTAAGAAATTTTGAGGCTTCCCACTTACGTACTGGCAGAAGCCTTTTTTGCTGACAGTATAGTACTCGTATCCGATTTATCCTTCGTGCTGCCTGACTGTTTCAAAGTTAACCAGCTACAACTCGTATATATTATCCTATTTTCCTCTTATCAAATACAGGAATTAATCGATATGATCGGTGCCTCGGAGCACTAGACTGACGTATTCGTCAAGTTTTGATTCAGCAGTCGGCTATTCGATGCATATATCGTGTTACTAGAGCCTTCTCCTTTCCAGTTTCTAAGTGATCTCACTTTGATTATGCTGATAATTTTATCTATTCTCGATCTTTTCAGACCTCCCAAAATGCGACAGAGTTTGGTTTTGCTGAGCTTTTGGCGAAAATAATTGTTTAGGACTTTTTCTAATAAAGAAATCTTTCGAAGTAGTTTTGACAAGTTTGGGTGACTGCGATGGCTTATATTTTAAAAGTTGAGCTTTTTCTTAATGAGAGCTGTTATTTTTGGCATTAAGTTTATTTTTGGGACTTGCAAGAGGATTGAGTATGGGAGGGCGGGCAACGGAAGGAATATTAGGATTGATGCCCACTTCGAAGAGTCTCCTTTTGAGATCAGTAGACTTGTGGATTCTTTTGGGATGAGATGAAATCGATTAAAGAACCTCTCTTTACATTTAAATTATTCTATATACACTTTGAATTTTCAATATGTTAGTAGGTTTGATTTCACAATTATAAAAACACATAAGTCTTAATGAACCCTTAATAATTAAAATATTCATCTTATTTTAAATAGAAATGATTGAGTCATGCAGATCATTACTTTTTTTGCATTTTGTGGAAATGACTTACTAGGTCATCCTAATCCGAGTCAGATTCTTCATCAAGAGATCCAGATAGACCCGTACGCATGAACAAAATATTGCTATGTCTTACAGGGTTCATTTTGGGAATATTTATCAACCTAAAAGGAATTTATTTATTTTTTCCATTTATTTCAGGGCTTTCTTCACTCTGGTATCCGATATCTGTTTTCTAGAGATCTTAGGGATCATCTTATAGAAAATCCATCAGATCTGTAGCAGACCTAAATTTATTAGTGATATAGTCTTCATCTTGATCGATTTTGTTTCCGAACCTGTCAGTCCAGTCGACATTATTCAACAGACTGAAATAAGAAAATATTTTGTTTATGTATTCGGGATCATCACACAACGGATTTCTTTCCACATGAAGAATTTCTAATTGTCTTAATGAAGTCAGTGATTTCAAACTCTAAAGGCTAGCAATTTGGTTGTCATCTAGGGAGAGAAAACTTAATAACGGACATTGACCCAAGATTGCCAAATCGTTGCCGTTAAGTTTGTTGTTGCTCAACTCAAGAGCGATGAGTTTTGGAAGTTTTGGGAAGTTTTCAAGGGATGTCAAGTCACAGCTGTTAAGACAAAGGTATTCCAAACTACTGCATTTTTCTAATAAAGCTTTAGTCGAAGCTGTAAAATACCTAATATTCACATCATCCAGATTCAAGTGATCAATTTTACTTGCGTTTCCACTTAATTCTATTCTTTGCATGATTTCTCTTTCAGTTCGACTCGACATTTTATAGAATTTTATGGAATATTGATTATAGTAAATATAATTGAATTCATTTTAATAATCAGATGCGTTTCTAATGCAATTCGTAATATTTTTCGCTACTCAATGAGTTTCAATTTATGAGTTTTAGTTTTTAAAACGCTAATTCTTAGCAAAAAAAGCGAATCGACTATATTGAAAATCGCAGGTTGTATATTTGTAACATTTTTTGTGAGAGTCACACAGCATAGAGATATGAGCAACTTTCTTAAATGATTTCGCTACATAAATCGATAATGATTTGATGTTGAATCTTATAAAACGAATCACATCGACAGATAAGCCTCCTAAACCATAAAACTTTGGCTCCTTACGATGGCTCAGGTAAAAACTTATTAACGAGCCTACCTAAACAACAAATATGTAAAAAGAATAACAAAAGATAGAAGATCAAAATTTAAAGATTAAACCTTCTTAGGGAGAGCAATAATTTTATGATAATCTTGATTGAAATTAGAT